>Ga0154308_1200_pt1 | contig 23462 bp, 7 predicted proteins | sample RifGroA2_FD_105602 | JGI IMG/M metagenome (GOLD analysis project Ga0154308, IMG submission 105602) | Bacteroidetes bacterium GWA2_32_17
AAAAGAAGGCTTGTCAAATAACATTGTCTGGTCAATGTTACAAGACCAAAGCGGAAACCTCTGGTTCGGCACTTATGGCGGAGGGGTATCGAAATACGATGGTAAATCTTTCACGAATTTTACCGAAAAAGAAGGCTTGTCAAATAATTATGTGTTTGCGATGCTGTTAGATAAAAATGATAATCTTTGGTTCGGTACCCGTTTTGGACTTTGCAAACTTGCAAAAAGTAAGATGGCGAAGCTTGAGGGCGGCGACACCCTGTCAGGTCTCCGGGGGCATGAAGGAGGGGACCTGACAGGGTTAAATGGGGGAAAAGAATTAATATTATTCAAATCTTATGGATATGAAGATGGCTTTTTGGGTATTGGAGTAAATGGTGGAAATACAGGTAAAAATATATATGAAGCCAGCGACGGCACAATATGGCTCGCAGCCAACGACAGGCTTACGGCTTACCACCCCGAAGGCGATGAACCGGATACCATCCCGCCGAATGTTCAGTTAACAAGTATCGAGTTGTTTAATGAAAATATAGCGTGGGTGAACCTGACAGGTCTTCATAAGCCTGTGGGTGGTGTCCTGTCAGGTTTGAACGTTGCAGCAGATACTTCTTTTGTATTAGGAAACGGCGTAAGTGTCGGCAATTTTGAGTTTGATGGATTAACACGTTGGTATAACCTGCCCGAGAATTTAAGTTTAGCATATAACAATAATTATCTGACTTTTAATTTTATTGGCATCACACAGTTACAAAGTAAAAAAGTAAAATATCAGTATAAGCTTGAAGGAATAGACGAAAACTGGAGCGCCATAACTAACCGCACCGAAGCGCCTTATGGCAACTTACCGCAAGGCAGCTACACATTTAAAGTAAAAGCCATGAACAGCGAAGGCGTATGGTGTAGAGACATAGCATGCTATGTCTTTACCATACGTCCGCCATGGTGGCTTACATGGTGGTTTAAAACGTTAATGGTTTTAAGTTTATTGTTTGTGGTTTATAGTTATATTAAATGGCGTGAGCGGAAATTGAAAAAGGATAAAGAATTACTTGAGAAAAAAGTAAATGAGCAAACGCATGAATTATCAGAAAAAAATGAGGAATTAAACCAGCAGAATGAAGAGATTATCACTCAAAAAGATGAGATTACAGCACAAAGAGACCTGGTAACACAACAAAAAGATGAACTCGAAACTGTAAACACCGAACTCGAAAAACTCTCCATTGTAGCCAGCGAAACCGACAATGCGGTAATAATATGCAATAAAGAAGGTAAATTTGAATGGGTAAACAAGGGCTTTGAAAAACTTTATAGTTTAACACTTGAACAATTTACAGCAAAGCACGGTAAAACCATTTACGAAACCAGCTCTAACCCTGCTTTCAAAGAAGTGGTAAACGAAGCTGTCAAAAATAACCGAAGTATAACATATAATTCGCAGTTTACCAAAGCAACCGGCGAAACCCTGTGGTTGCAAACCACGCTTACGCCAATTTTTGAAGAAGCTAATAGTCCCGTAAGTGACGAAATATTTATAGCCCCGACCTTCAGGTCGGGGGATGAAATATTTATAGCCCAGCCAATAGTTGAAACAACCGAAGAGGTTCAAATAACCGACAGTCCCGATAGGGACGAAACATTGGTAGCTGTAAATGAAGATGTTAAAAAAACCGAAGATGTTCAAATAGCCGATAGTCCCGATAGGGACGAAATATTGGTAGCTGTAAATGAAGATGTTAAAAAAACCGAAGAGGTTCAAATAGCCGATAGTCCCGATAGGGACGAAATATTAGTAGCCCCGACCTTCAGGTCGGGGTTAGAAACGAACCACAAGAAAGCGTTGCACGACGTAAAGCTGAGCAAAGAAAAACAGTTACCTGCAACGCAACGCAACGGCACTCATTCGCTCCAAAACCTTAAAAAATTGGTAGCAATAGAATCCGATATAACAAAGGTTAAAGAAGCCGAAGAAGAAATAAGCAAACAAAAAAAACAACTCGAGGAAATTTATAAAGAAGTAAGCGATAGTATTAATTATGCAACACGTTTACAATCTGCTATTTTACCCGATATTAATATTTTACACAAACATGTTGCAGAATGTTTTATTTTATTTAAACCAAAAGACAAGGTAAGTGGCGATTTCTACTGGTTTGCCAGTGTCGAAAACCAACTCGTAATAACTGTTGCAGATTGTACAGGGCACGGTGTACCGGGTGCATTTATGAGCATGCTCGGAATGGGCATGCTGAAAGAAATTGTTGTGAAAGAATACATAACCCAACCCGATGTCATTCTCAAAAAATTGCGTAAAGAAGTTATAAAAGCTTTAGGTCAAACCGGAGCATCGGGCGAACAAAAAGACGGTATGGATATGTCGCTTTGTTCTATTAATACCGAAACATATAAACTACAATGGGCAGGAGCTAATAATCCGCTTTACATTGTAAGGAAAAACCTAACAGGTTTTGAAACAAGGGGGCATGCCCCCTTGTTTGAAATAAGGGGGCATGCCCCCTTGTTGTTAGGTTTAGAAGAAATAAAAGGCGACAAAATGCCCATAGCAATATACGATAAAATGGACAAATTCACACTTCACGAAATACCGCTTAAAAAAGGCGATATAATCTATTTAACTGGCGACGGATTTTCTGATCAATTTGGTGGACCAAAAGGCAAAAAATTCATGTCAAAAAATCTGAAAGAACTATTGCTTAAAATCTCTGCCGAACCAATGAAAACACAACACGAAATATTAGACAAAACCATAACCGACTGGATAAACGGCCATGGAGAAAAATACGAACAAACAGATGATATAACAATAATGGGAATAAAAATATAAAAACCCGAAACTTGGAAGTTAGAAGTTAGAGGTTATAAGTTAGAAGTTAGAAGTTGGAATTTGGAATTTGGAAGTTGGAAGTTGGAATTTGGAAGTTGGTATTTGGTATTTGGAACTTGGTATTTGTTTTATGAAGTCAAAAATTAAAAATATTCCTAAAAATCCTGTTAAAAATATTGTAGTAAAAGACAATAGCAAAACATTAAATATAATGTATTTTGCAATTATTTTATTAACATTTATTTCATATTTTAATACATTTAAAAATGGTTATGTGCTCGACGATTTTTCGGTAATAAAAGAAAACTGGGTAGTTAAGCGCGGGATTGAGTCAATACCTACAATATTTAAAACATCGTACAGATATGGTTACTGGAGTTCTGCCGATGATTTATACCGCCCGCTTTCGCTAACAATGTTTGCTGCCGAATGGCAACTATGGCCCGATAACCCAAAACCCGGACATGTAATTAATGTTCTTTTATATGCCATTGCCTGCGTTGTTTTATTCTCAACATTACGAAAACTCTTATATAAATATAATGTTTTTTTACCATTTATTGCAACATTAATTTTTGCACTTCACCCTGTTCACACCGAAGTTGTTTCAAATATTAAAAGCCGCGACGAAATTTTAAGTTTTTTATTTTTAATTTCTACATTATACTTTGCAGTATGTTATGCCAATTCTGCTAAAAACAAATGGTTGGTTTCAGGAGCAATTTCTTATTTTCTTGCATTTTTATCAAAAGAAAGTGCTATTACATTTTTAGCTGTTTTTCCATTGGCAATTTACTTTTTTACAGATGCTCCGAACAAAAGAAACATACTGTTCTCGGGCATAATGTTAATTCCTGCTATAATATTTCTTGCAATCAGGGCAAAAGTACTTGCCAATCAACCCGAAATGGCATTAGTTTCATATACCGATAATTTACTCGTTGCTGCTCCCGATATACTTACCCGCCATGCAACAGCTATAAAAATTATGGGTAAATATATTTGGAAATTAATAATCCCCTACCCCCTTGCAAGCGATTATTCATTTAACCAAATTACTATAAATGGATGGGGGAATTTATGGGTTTTAATTTCATTCTTCTCATTGTTATTTATGGGAATATTTGCGTTTATTAAATTTAAAATCAAACATATTTTGTCATTTGTTATTTTATTCTTTTTTATTACAATATCTATTTATTCAAACATTGTTATAATAATAGGTTCATCTTTTGGCGAACGGTTTTTGTTTATTCCGTCACTTGCATTTAGTTTAGCTTTATCATGGATAATTTTTAAATTACTTAAAATAAATACTGAGAAAACACAAATTACTGAACCAAAATTGTTTTTTAATTTCAATAAATTAATTGTTTTAACAATAATCCCAATATTATTAATTTATTCGGTTGAAGTAATTTCGAGAAACAAAGATTGGAATTCAAACCTTTCGCTTTATTCTGCCGATGTAATAAAATCGCCCAACAGTGCACACATGCGTTATTATTATGGTTTGGTTTTGATGAAAGATAAGGCAATAAATAAAAATTCGCAGGTAGAACATCCCGAATATCTCGATTCAGCAATTGTTCAATTTAGCATAGCTGCTAAAATAGTTCCAACGTTTGCCGATGCTTATGACCAGATTGGTTTGGCATATTATCGTAAAAACATGAACGATTCGGCAATAAAATATTATCAAATTGCCTTAAATTATAATCCTACAAAATCAATTACTTACAGTAATATGGGTGTAATTTATTTTAACAATAAACAATTTGACAGAGCTTTGGAAGTTTATCAAAAAGCAGTAAAATACGACCCTGCCTTTTCCGATGCATGGATGAATTTAGGAAGCACTTTTGGAACTTTGGGAAAAGCAAATGAAGCAATTGAGGCATTTAAAAAATGTGTTGAATTTAATCCGCAAAATGCAACTGCAACATATTATATTGGAATAACTTACAAAGGCATAGGCGATAATATTAATGCAAAATACTATTTAGATAAAGCTGCCTCAATGGATTCGAAATTTGCACAGCAAAAATAAATTTTATTATTTGTTATTTTTTTATAAATTTTCGAGAAATAGAGTTTGTTTTATCAAAAAAATTAATAACATACAATCCTTTTTCAAGAATAGAGACATCAATTGAAAAATCAGTGAAATCAGATTTTGTATAATTACGATTAAAAACATTTCTTCCAGTCAAATCATTAATATTTACTCTTAATTTATCAACATTTTCAGAACTCATTTTAACGAATAGTTTATCAGATGTAATTGTAGGATAAATATTGATTTGCATCTCATTAAATATATTGTCAGCTATACTAGTTTGACTACCAGACATAACAATATCTTCAAAACAACCCATTGCGTCAATCAAATTATTGGTTGCATAATAACTAAATTTTGGAAATCCATAACCAGAACTTAAATTATTAGGAACTACAAACTGAATTTGAAACATTCCATTAACAACGTTATCGTTACCTTGTAATAAAACACTATCCTGACGTAAAAATAGATATATGGTATTTACATTGTTCCCTAACGTTGTATCCATCCTTTCTTTATCATATAATTTGTAATATATTGTTCCATAAAAACTATTTATGGTATTACCTGAATTATCGGCAACAAAACCTTTAATATTAATTGTATCGCCAGGGAATAATGTATCGAGTTGATTTTGAATATTAATGTCATTTATTTGAGTTGTTACAACATTGTACTCAGGATATGATAATTTTAATGCTGGGTCACCAAGTAATAAATAAGTTCTTTTGTTAATATCTGCTTCTGATGAAGTTAAATTTTTTGCAATTTTAAGAATCTCGCCGAGTTTATAATGTTCACCATTTTGATTTCGTTCAAATAAATAATCATAAAATTTATGTGATAAAACAAAACTTGAACTTGAAAAAGTTATTCTGTCTGATGCAATTAATCCTATACAACCTCCCAATGGATTTAATATTAATCCTTCGCTACCTGATGTTATTTCTGGTTTATCAAATTTACCGAACTCACATCCAGAAACATAAAAGAAAGGAAGATTATCAATGTTTGTAAGGCTTTGAATTGTTGCTAATGTTAGTACTTTTTCGCTCGCTAATTGTGTTTCATTTCCGTGACCTACATAACTCATAACCAATGAGCCATTTAGAAATTGATTTTCGATTGCTTGATTTACAGATGGATAGCTACTACCTAAAGTATCATAAACTTCAATATAATCATCAAGATATATTTTATTAATATTATAACAATCGTAAGATGTATCAATTGTATTAGTAATAATATTTGCATGACTAATATGCTCATTAGAATCTTCATCATCAGCAATAAAACATAAATCAGTTCGCCAGTTTTTAAAAGTATTAGGATTTGTAGAATAATTAATAATTTTATTATCAACATCTTGTGCCTCATTTTGTGTTTTAACAGGTAACCTTCCAACGCCAATATCCATCGAACCAATTAATCCATTTTCTAAAGAATCTAACAAAGTAAAAAAATCATCTGAAGCAACACTACTTATTGGAGCAGATGAAGCTAAAGATTCAAATGTAGGTACGAAATTAGTGTTATTTGTTATTCTGTTTTTATAATCATAAGAAGCATCTCCAAATAATAATATTTGTGAGAGCGAATCTGATATGTCTTGACCTTTTTGATACATTAATCTTGTAAAATCTCTAATTGCAGATAAATCCTGTGCACCTGATGAAAATTCATTATAAATTTGCTCAGTTGTAACAACTTTCACAGAAATATTATCATAACTAATATGGTGATTGGAAAGTTGATTAGCTTCATTTACAAATAAAGGGTTTGTTACAATAAGCATATTAGCACTTGAAAGACCATGTAAATTCTGATTTGTAACTTGTTTAATAAATTGAGGTGTTAAAAATGAGGTGTTATCAAAAGCAATAAATTCCTTTAAAGAATCTGTATTCACAATGAACTCTTTATTAATACCATTAGTTACAGTTAATTGTTCTTTAATATTTAATGGATATGAAACATCCCAAACCTCTGTTGAAATTGGCGAATTTAAAACTATAAATTTTGAAATATTTCCTATTCCTTGACTTGTCATATCTCTAAACAACATTTGAGAACCCGACATAATTAATTTTCTTCTAGCATTAATTTCAAAATAATCGAGCCAACCTATTGATGTTGAATCTCCTATATTATAAGTTAATGATAAATTTAATGTATCTGATAGTGAATTAAAATTTGCAATACCCGTAGTAATATTAAAATAGTTTGATGTTATCGAATAAAGTTGAACAAATGCAACATTTAAATTTAAAATATTTTGTGCATTTGCAAGTATAGAAAATGAACTCGTTACTCCTGATCTTGCGGCTACACTAGCTTTATAATTTATTTGATTTGTATCAATGTTTGGAAAATAAAAAGAGAGATTATAAGTCAATATCGAATCAAATTTTTCTCCTAACCATAATTTTCCGGATTTTAATAAATTAAATAAGTCAACTTCATGATATTGAAAATCGTCAAAAGAAGTTACAATATAATTAGGTGTATCAGTTAAAGATGGTCGCAATGTAATTCTTTTCCCTAATCCAATATCAGTATTTAAAAAATAATATGTACTATCGGTATAAAGATTCATTTTATGTTCAAAACCAGTATTGTTTTGTCTAACATTACTTGTTACAGGCGATTGAGCATAAAACAATATGTAATCATTTACATCAAAAACATTATCGTCCTCTCCTATTACTTTAATAGCATTTTCTGCAAGATCATCAGGGCGATTTTGACTATTTAATTCAGGTAACATTCCTGCACCATTTCCATAAATTCTTATATTTTTAGGATTTATCGAATTTACATCAACTCCCATGTTAATTAAGTCGTTGTATGTTATTTTATAAATTCCAGTTTCTCCTACTGCAATTTTATACCAATTACCACTCAATAAAATAGAATTACTAATTTGACACCATGAAATAAGCCATAACAAAGAACACAATAAAGTTAATGATAAACTTTTCATAATTATATAATTTATTTTTTTAGTTAACAAATGTTAAACGAAGGATTTTTTAAATTATTATTGAAAATCAATTTTATATATTTTACTTTATATAAAATTAGTTATTTAATAATGATTTATAACTTTACCAAAAATATTTAATGCTGATTATAAAAATAATTTTTTGGCTCTTATTTGCTTTTGTATTATACGAATACATTGGATATGCTTTATTATTAATTATTTTAGTCTTTTTTAAAAAGCTATTTATTTCAAATAAAATAGAAGGAAATACCAATTTACCAGATGTAACTTTATTTGTAACTGCCTATAACGAAAAAGATTATATCGAATCTAAAGTAGAAAACAGTTTTTCATTAAACTATCCTGCAAATAAACTACATTTTTTATGGGTTACCGATGGCTCAGATGATGGAACACCTGAATTATTATCTAAATATAAAGAAATCGAGGTATTGCATAATACCGAACGTGCAGGAAAAATAAATGCAATGAACCGCGGAATGAAATACGTTAAAACTCCAATAGTTATTTTTTGCGATGCAAATACTCTTCTTTCAAAAGACAGTGTAATTGAAATAGTTAATGCCTTTAAAAATCCAAAAGTTGGTTGTGTTGCAGGCGAAAAAAAAATTGTTAATAAAGATTCCGATACAGCAGCAGGTTCAGGCGAAGGAATTTATTGGAAATACGAGTCGTTATTAAAAAAATTAGATTCAGAGTTACACACAACTGTTGGTGCTGCCGGAGAACTTTTTGCAATAAGAACTGAACTTTTTAATGATGTAGAACCCGATACATTACTCGACGATTTTATACTTTCGATGCGAATTGCAATTAATGGATACAAAATAAAGTATGTTCCCAAAGCTTATGCTACAGAAAAATCATCAGCAAATATTAATGAAGAGCTTAAAAGGAAAATTAGAATTGCAGCAGGGGCTGTACAATCATTTTTTCGTTTAACAACAGCTTTAAATCCATTTCACGACATTTTGTTAGCATTTCAGTTTTTTTCGCATAAGGTATTGAGATGGTTAATAACACCATTTATTTTACCCTTTGTTTTATTATTAAATGTACATATTGTTGTTTTTTCAAATAACTCAAACATAATATATTTTGTTATATTACTTTTGCAAATCATTTTTTATATGCTGGCATTTGTTGGATGGGCAATACGCAATTCAAAAATAAGATTAAAATTAGTCTTCGTTCCCTATTATATTTTTATGATGAATTATGCATCGTGGCTCGGTCTTTTCAGATATTTAAGCGGGAAACAATCTGTAAATTGGGAACGAGCTAAAAGAGCAATGTAAGGATTCTTTTACTATGTGATTGTAACGAAATAACATGGTTATTTGATTTTTGCATAAATAGCCGTAGCATTTATGCTACGGTAAAATAGAAATTATAATAACGGCTTTAGCCACAGATATTTGTTTTTGGCTAAAGCCGATTTGTTGGTTGTTTTATTTCAACGTCATAAATGAAGTTGCTAATTATAAATGATTAGCATATTTCATAACAATTCCTATACATCTTTCCAAATAAATCCAATAGCTCATATCTATCGGATAGAAAGTTGTCTTTTAAACTAAATTAATTTTTGTAAAACAAAAAAATGATAATGAATTTATCAGGGTTTTGCATATCTTAGTTGCGGAGAGGGGGGGATTCGAACCCCCGGTACCAGTTACCCAGTACGACAGTTTAGCAAACTGTTAGTTTCAGCCACTCACCCACCTCTCCTGAAAGCATGCAAAAATAAGGATTAGAAAACTAACTACAAAATTTATTTTACAGGACATCTAAAATCCGATAGTGAGCGTAGTTGTATTAATAATCACTCACAAGATGTAAGCGATTGCGGGAATAATCACTCGCAGGATGCGAGCGATTGCGGGAGATTTGAAATTTGTAACTTGGATTTTTTTATTTTAAGAATAGTTTTATTTCTTAGTGTCATTTTCGCCACCTTTAGAAATTGATTCGCGCATACTTGTATCTGCCTGAACATTTCTTAATTTATAATAATCCATTATTCCCAAGTTGCCACTTCTAAAAGCTTCGGCAATAGCCATAGGAATACCAGCTTCGGCTTCAATAACTTTTGCTCTTGCTTCCTGCGATTTGGCTATCATTTCCTGTTCTAATGCAACAGCCATAGCACGACGTTCTTCGGCTTTTGCCTGTGCAATTTTTTTATCGGCTTCGGCTTGGTCGGTCATCAATATAGCACCGATATTTTTTCCAATATCAATATCTGCAATATCAATAGAAAGAATTTCAAAAGCAGTTCCGCTGTCAAGTCCCTTTTTTAAAACTACTTTCGATATTGAGTCCGGGTTTTCTAAAACTAACTTATGAGTACCTGAAGAACCTATGGAAGAAATAATACCTTCGCCAACACGTGCAATTATTGTTTCTTCGCCTGCACCTCCAACTAATTGCTTAATATTTGCACGAACTGTAACTCTTGCTTTAACAATAAGCTGAATTCCATCTTTTGAAACGGCAGCAATTGCCGGGGTATTAATAACTTTTGGGTTTACCGACATTTGCACAGCTTCAAAAACATCTCTACCTGCAAGGTCAATAGCAGTAGCCATTTTAAAATTCAAATCAATGTTTGCTTTACCTGCCGAAACCAATGCATGCACAACAAGCTGAACATGACCACCTGCAAGATAATGTGCTTCCATCTCGTTTCTGTTTAATATAATACCGGCTTTTGTGCCTTCAATCATTGAGTTTACAATAACTGCAGGAGGTACTTTTCTCCAACGCATCAATATTAATTGTATTAATGATATGCGAACTCCCGAAACTAAAGCCGAGAACCACAATCCTATTGGTATAAAATAAAGAATTATCCATAAGCCTATCACTCCTGCAATAGCTATGGCAATGTAAAGAGCTGTTCCTGTAATCATGATTTTATTTATTTAAAGATTTAACAATTAATGTATTACCTGTAATTTTAACAACTATAATTTCAGTATCCGGGTCAATCATTTCGTTTATTGTTTTTGCTTCGTAATATTCGTTATTTACAAGCACTTTTCCCATTGGGTTAAGCCGGGCAACAGTAATTCCGGTATCTCCAATTTTAATATCAGTTTCTATTGTATTGGCAACTCCATCAACATTTGTATTTAACATAAATTTTTTCCAGGTATTTGCCCTTAATGCAAATACAATAGCAATAATTAAAAACAATATTGTACCAGCAAGTACATAATTTCCAATTTGTGTTCCATAAGTAGAATAAGAAAAGTATATGCCTAACGCAAACATTATTAATGCTCCAACACCAGCAACAGTGGAGCCTGGAACAATAACAATTTCAATTATTGTTAAAATTATTCCTAAAATTAAAAAAATTATAATTGCTATTAACATATATTCAAAAAATAATAAAGATAGTTTTTAATTTGAAGTTTATTTGTTCATTGTTCATAAAAGTTTACAGTTTCGGGTTTAAAGTTTTTAGTTTATGGTTTTGAAAACCTGAAACTTAAAACCTGAAACTTTAAAATTATTCTATTACAGCCGACAACCCTTTACTTGTTAAACTGTCTTTCATGGGTTTAAGAAACTCTAATTGACCTTTTTTAATATCACATTTACCTTTAAAATGAGTAATGATTGCACATTGTTCGGCTTGTTGTGGTTCATGCTTACAAATACTAACAAGTGATTCGATTACGAAATCAAAAGTATTAACATCGTCATTATATAAAACGAGAAACATTTCTTTTGCCTTGTCATTTTCAGTGTTTAAAGGTTTTATTTTATTTTTCTGCTCCGTTGTCATATATTTATTATTTTTAAATTATTTCACAAAAATACTAAATTTATTGATTGAGTGTTTTTTTAGCATCATTTACAGAAATTTTTTGTTTTCCGCTATATGCAACAACAAATGCATCCTTTTCCCCATTATTAATAACAACATCACGCATTTTAATTGCTTCATCATACGATTTAAATTTACCAATAGAATATATAATTATTCCATTTTCATCTTTATCCTGATTTAAACCATAATTTGCTGCAATTTCTAAATATCTTGCAACTTTAGCAACAGGAACTTGTTCTTTAAAAGAGCCTATTTGAACTTTAAATATTACAGAATCTTTTATAATATTGATGCTTTGATTATTATTAATCTGTTGTTCGGGATATTTTACTTCTATTTGTTCTGAATTGGTTCCTTTATTTTGTATTCCAATTTTTAAAGCATCGGCAACACTTAATCTTTTTCCATTATAATATGCCGAAACAAAAGCATCTGTTATACCAAGTTGGATTATACGATTTTTTTCAATGTCTGCCTTTTTGAAATCATTGTATTTGCCAGTAGTATAGCGAATAAAGCCATAGGCATGCTCTTCATAAATTGGAGATAAATTTTTTAAATCCTGTGCAGTTACAGCATTTTTATATACACCAATCTGAACAGTATAAAACAAATCAGTTGTGTTAGTTACATTTGTTGAATTAACATTTTGATTATTTGCAGTGTTAATGTTAGTAACTTTATTTTTGTTTTGAATTTCGGTATTATTATAAGTAGTATTTGTTGCACGATTTTTAATTTTATCTACTTCGGCTTGAGCAAGTTGTTTATAGTTTTCGGTATTACCTGCTTCTTTTAATAAGCGACGAGCTTCGTATAGCGGAATTTTTTTACCATCCTTATATGCTACAATAAATGCATCGCTATAACCTATTGGTTTAATCTGGTCGCGTACTATTGATGCTGCATCTTCGGAGTAAAACAAACCGACATAATAACGCACATATTTACTTCCCTCTAATGTTTCACCTGTAACTGGATTCAAACCTTTAAACGATTCGTTTTTTATTGGGGCATTAAATGCACCTATCTGAACTTTAAACACAATCCCATCGGGCAAAGGAATATTCATAGGAATTGGACTTGCATTGCTATAGGCATTAACTGGTAAAATTGAAAAACCAAAACCTTGTTTATTAAGTGCTTCTATAAAATTAGAATTGTTTGTTGTTTGTTTGTTGGTGATTAGATTTGATGCTATAACTTGTTTGTCGGCAATTTGTTTGTCGGCAATTTGTTTATCAGCAATTTGTTTGTCGGCAATTTGTTTATCAGCAATTTGTTTGTCGGCAATTTGTTTGTCGGCAATTTGTTTGTCGGCAATTTGTTTATCAGCAATTTGTTTATCAGCAATTTGTTTGTCGGCAATTTGTTTGTCAGCAATTTGTTTGTCGGCAATTTGTTTGTCAGCAATTTGTTTGTCGGCAATTTGTTTGTCAGCAATTTGTTTGTCAGCAATTTGTTTATCAGCAATTTGTTTATCAGCAATTTGTTTATCGGCAATTTGTTTGTCAGCAATTTGGTTATTTACAAGCAAATTGTTATCAAGGAAGTCGTGATTTTCAATAGTTTTTATTTTTGTTCCTTCATTGTCAATATAAAAGAATGCACCGGAAATGTCGGGTATTTCTGAAGAAGGTGTTGTTGCAGTAAGTTTATAACTAATTTGATATTGACTTTCATCGGGGAGTGTCGTCCATATAAATTTCACATTATTATCTTTAAATGAAAAGGCACCATTTTTACTATCAATGTTTGTGGCAGTATATCCAAGTGGAATTTTTTCCTGTACTTTTCCATGTTGTTTATCTTCAGAAAGATTAGCATTATTAACTAACAAATGAACTGTAATTCCGTCTGTTTCACGAATAATTTGACGATAACAAAATACTTGAGTGGTAGAAATGTTTGGAAGAATTGCATTATTTGCAATTTGTTGTTTGTTGTTCTCAGTATTGTTTTCAATATTATTATTTGTGGTTTGATTGTTAATTGTTTGTTGTTTATTGTTTGTTGGTTGTTGGTTAGTAGTTTGATTTGATGCTATGATTTTTTGGGTAGTATCAACTTTTGTTTCAATGTGAGTTATGTCAGCGGTACTTTTTACAACCAGATTCTGCTCTTGTTGTTTAATTTTATTTGGATGAGTTAAAGCATATTCTTTCAATTCGTCTTCTAATGGTTTTAAGTTAAAATAAATACCATAAGCTTTTTCCTGGTCTTCAATAGCTTCAATTTCTAATTGTTTTGCCTGAACAACCATTTCAAATGCTATGTGTGCATCTTCTTTCATAAATGCTTTTTCGCGTAATGATTTAGCTTTAGAATATTTTGTATTGGCATTTTTTTCGAGTTGTTTCCCTTGTCTTGCTTCGTTTGTGTTGTCATTTAAACGTGTCTTTTGGAAATTATCTTTGTATAAATAGAAACGTGCATCATTAACACCTTCGTCAATTTCGGCAGATGTAAACTGGCTTGCAAACATATTCTTTTCTAACTTTGGTATTTGTTTCTGGGCTCTTTTCTTTTCTTTTTCATTTGGAGGCATATCAACAATTTTTTGCAAACTATCAATTGTTTTCTTATATTGAGCAGCATCATTAATTAATTGATTTGATATAACTCTTTTTTTCTCAACTTCGTCAAATCGTTTAAGCTCATCTTCTTTGAGATTTAATTTTGAAATTATTCTGCTTGTTTTAATATGTACAATATCATCAACATCAACAGGTTGGTTAAGAACATCGAGACGGTCAACTTTTGTAAGGTCATTTGTTGAAACAAAGAATACTGGATTTACATCAGTTAAAACATCAACAGCAAAATCCTGACTCGATAATGCTTTCTTTTCAAAATCAGTTGCACGTTTTAACTCTTCGTTTTTTTGAGTTTTGTCGCTTGTATTTTTAGCTTTTTGACGAATATTATTTGCTTCGTTAAAGTAAAATTCAGCTTCGCTTGCATATTGTTTTGCTATTGATTTATTGTTGCCAATGTTTTGAGCAGAATTTTGTAACTGAATAATTTGATTTTTGTAAACAACATATTTTAAACTATCGGCTTTCCCAAGATTGTTATAGGCAGTAATTGATTCTTCTATTGCCTTTTGTTCCTGAACATCAACTCCTTTTAAAATTTTCTGTTTTTCGGATGACGAAAAAATATTTGCAGCTTGTTTTCTTTTGTCTTCAACTTCTGCTAAATTTTTATTTGCTTCGTTAAGCATAACATCAGCTTTATGTGTTTCCTGACTGTATGTTTTAAGTTGATTTTCTTCATCGGGGTTTAATGTTATTTGTATTGTACTGGGAACTGTGTTAGTATCAGGCGAAACAGCATTAAACCTCTTTATCACAATCTGATTACTTATCACATAATTATTTGATGTGTCATTACTTGCAGTTAAATTAGTTTTAGATTTTACAAATAAATCAATAGCATATTTTTGCTTTTGTATTGCAATTTGTTCAATGTTATCGGCTTTCTGATACTCTTTTTGTATTTCTTCGGGTTTATTTAACATGTTCGCATCTTTACGAACATTTGATGCCTTTTCAAAATAAATTTCAGCTTCTTTATCAAGCATATTTGCAAGCCGTAAGTCGGGATTCTTATTATCAATTATTCTGTTTTCCTCAATCACATCTTTATATATTGAATTTGCATCCTGATTTGATTCTTTTGAGATAGTTAAATAATTATTAATTAATTCTTTTTGCTTTTCGCGTTTAGTAATTATTTGTTTTTCGATTTGTTTTTTTGTTTGTACATCGGAACTTTCATTCTTCCTGGTTAAATCAGAAATCTCAGCAGTTATCTTATTATATTGTTGAAGATTATCTTTTAATATTTTTCTGTCATCTTCAACAAGTTTCATTATTTGAACTTGGTCATTGTTTTGGGTTAAATTACTTTTTAATTGGTACTGTGTTGCATTTAATACTAATTGTTCATTTGTTATTAAACTTGTATCAATTTCAGAAACTGCATCAGCATGAAGTTTTGAGGCATTAAAGTTACTTTGTTCTTTTATCTTTTTATTTTGAGCAATTGTTTTATTCAAATCTGTAATTTGTTTTTCAATAGACGATTTTGAGTTAGCATCTGTTGTGTTATTAAGTGAACCATTTAATATTTCAAATTTACTTTGTTGTTCTCTTATTAAATTATCATAATATTGTGCATTAAGTAACTCTTTTTGATAAGCTACTATTTTCGAATCCTGATTTGTTTGATTTTCGTTACTGAATGGAAATACTGAATTACTATTATAAGCATTTGTATTATTTTTCGAAGCTAATGTTTTATCGTTGGTTTTAGCTTGTTTTAACAATTCATTACTTTGTTTTCTTTTTAAATCTTTTATGTCATTTAATTGTACAATTTCGTTAAATGCAGCAGCGTGTTTATTAGCGTCGGTAATTGTTGCCATTGTCTTTTCCTTTTCTGAAATAACAACTTGTAAAGAATCGGCTATTTTATTATTACTTTCGGCCTGAATATATAATTTTTTAACTTCTTCTTCGTTTAATTGTGCATTATTAGATACGGTTAAATTATTATTTTTAGCAGTAGTATTAGTATTTTTAATATCAATACCGAGTTCTTTTGTAAAAATCTCTTTATGAAGTTGCTCTTTGTTAATATTTTTTGAAAGCATTGCAATGTCCTGAGATGAACGTTTATCGTTATTTACAGAATTTAATGTTTGTTTTAGAAAGCTCACTTCAGCTTGTAGATTTTCATTTTCAGTTTTTGTCTTTTCATAGTTTTCTTCTAAAACTGACTCTTTTGTCTGATATTCAATTAATTGCTGATTTTTACTTTCAATCTTATTATTCAGTTCATTTTTTTGTTCGGTTAAGTAATTTTCGTTATATTGTTGTTTAAGTGTATTAATTTCGTTTTCCGTTTCCTTAATGTTATTCTGGTTATCACTATAAGTTTTCTCGTTTTGCAAAAGTTCAACCTGTTTATTGTAAGCAAGATTATTTCTTTCGTTAATTTCGTTTTCTAATGTTGTATATTTATTCTGACTCTTGTTAAGTAATTCTTTATTTTGGTTAATAACTTCAACAAGATTTTCATTATTAGTATTACCTGCATTATTTATTGCTTCTCTGATATTCTTTGTTTTTAAAGCATCTTTCTCAATATCAGTTGCAACCTGCTCTAAATTTTTTGCAAGATTATAGGATGTTACTGCATTTTGTTCTATATTTTCGGCATCAGTAATTAAATCAAAAATTTCTTGTTTCTTTTGTTCAACCTGTGAGTTATCGGTAATGTTTTTAAGCAATTCGGTTTTATTTGATGCAAGTTGACGTTTTTCGTTTGCAAGTTTATTTTGCTCATTTGCAGTTAAATACACTAAATTACTTTCTTTTCGCATTTTAACTGCCTGCTCGTTTACAATTTCTTCATCTTTAGCAACTTCTGTACTAATTTGCTGGGTGGTTACATTTTGCGAATAAGTTATAGGTTTAAATTTATAATTATTTACACTCAATGTATTATTGTTTTGCACATTGTTAGTTTTAATTACATTATTTTCAGTTGTATTATTAGAATTTTCGGCTTTATGAATTTGAGCCAATGTTGAGATTTCGAGTTTAGAAGTATTAATAACATCTTCAATATTATCAAATTCTCGTTTAACAGGCTCTTTATCAACTAAAATTTTATACACCGAAATATTATCGCCATTTGTTTCGCGGTTAGAGGCAAAAAAAGCATATTTTTCTTCTTTATCCGGAATAAATAAATAATCGTCGTAAGGAGTATTTATTGGAAAATCAAGGTTTATAGGTTCCGTCCATTTTTTAGTAACACCATCGTATTCCGACTTAAAAATATCGTAACCACCCATGCTGTTATGTCCTTTTGAACTAAAATACAATGTTCTTCCATCAGTTGAGAAAAATGGAAAATCTTCGTCGTAAGGTGTGTTTATTATAGTTCCTAAATTTTCGGCTTTTCCCCATTTACCATCGGGCAATTTCGATATTTTATAAATTTCTTTACCGTTTGCTTTGTTATCACCATAACTGCCAAAATATGCTTCGGTACCGGAATTAGGTAAAAACACAACTGTATTTGCCGGTTCTAATTTTTTATCAATTTTCGACTTAAATTCGGGTGGCTTAATAATTAATTTTCCGCCGTAATCGTTTAGCTCATAAGAATAAAAATAATTTTCGCTTTTAATTTTTTTATTATCAACAACAGTTAAATCGCTTATATACTGAATAAGTTTTTTACCATTATTGCACATTGCTATCCTGCTATCTAACAGATACTTCTTTTTATCGGCAGGGGTTGCTTTTTGTGCATAAAGGTCGTATTGAACGAGGGCTTCATCAAATTTATAGCTTAAATGATATGCTCTTCCGAGATAATATTTTATTAATGGATTCTGACTTTTACTATCGGCAAAATTTAAATATTTTATTGATTTTTCGATTTGTTGATTTGTTTCGATTAAACAAACAGAATAACCATAATTATAATTCGGTTCTTTAGGAAACAAGCTTAACAATTGGGAAAATAATGGCAAAGCTTCAGAATAATTTTCTTCTTTAAATAATGCATAAGCTTTCTGCTCTAATTGGTTATCTTGAGCCGATTTAACATTTTCCTGTGCAATAACATTTCCACTATAAATCGAAAATGTAAGAAAAAATATTATTAATATTTTGTTAATCATTTCTTTTTTGTGTTTTGTTCTTATTAAACACAAATTGGTTACGAAAATAAGTATTTTTTATTAAACAATAACCAAACATATTTTTATTAGTTTAATAACAACGTTCAGAATATAATATATTGCATTATAAATATGTGACTTATAATTATGTTAATAAAATTATTTTATAATAAAAATTGTACCAAATATTTTTGTGCCATTTTTTTCTTATGATTTATTATGGAAACTTCAAAATAATTATTATTTGTAAAAATGTCCTTCGACAAGTTTAAAACGACAGCACAATATAATGCATTCGGTAGTTACGAAGCTTCGGGATAGGATTTTTTATAATTTGGTTTATAAAAAAATTGCATTTAGAGTTGAATCTACGTTTTAAAATATTTTTTTATAAAGCAACTTATTAAAAAAATTATCGTCTTCTTAAAAATTAAAATAATAAAACCATGAAACTAACATTGTCGGTATTTTCTTTTTTACTGTTTTTTGGAAATTCAGTAAATGCAAATAATTATTACTGGGTAAACGGTCCCGGAAACTGGTCAGATTTTGCAAACCACTGGGCTACAACGTCCGGAGGTGCTATATTTCATGTCAGCGTACCCGCACAGGGAGATGATGTGTTTTTCGATGCAAATTCATTTCCTCTGCCTTTAGGGGTTGTTACAGTTGATGTTGCTTCGATTTGCCGAAATATGAACTGGACGGGAGCTACAAATAACCCGAATTTTGCCGGTAATAGCAGTCTGAATATTTACGGTTCCATAATATTCATACCCGGTATGACCGCAACATATAACGGAATGCTGACTTTTAGTGCAACCGGTGCGGGAAATATAATTGATTTTTCGACCGTAGTTTTAAATATTAATAATTTTCAGTTTAATGGAACTGGGGAGTGGACTTTAAATTCTGATGTTGACTGCTCTCTTTTACCATTTTCGATGTTTACTGTTATTAAAGGAACTCTTAATACAAACGATAAGACTGTTTCAGTAAGCCAGTTTCAATCCTGGCCGATGGAACAACGTATAATTAATCTCGGAAATTCAACTATTAACTGCAGCCAGAATTTTCAGTTAATGGATGCTAATACCCTCACACTTAATGCAGGAACTTCTACAATTAATATTGGACAAACATTTTTTAATGTACAGGGATTCACTTTTTATGACGTGAATTTTATTCCTCAATTTCCAGAAGAAGTAAATTTTATGGGAGCTAATAATTTCCATACTCTCGGTCTGAATGATCCGAATGTTTATGGCATAGTTTTTTCTTCAAATGAATTATACCAACTTTATGATATTAATTTCGGAGCAACCTGCGCTTTAAGAAAAAATGTAAGATCAAATATTGCAGGTCAGGCGGCAATAATTAAAAAAATATCCGGAACTGTTCAGGAAGATTACCTCAATATTCGTGACATTTCAATAATAGGTGGAGCTTCTTTTATAACTGATAACGGAATAAATCTTGGAAATGTAACTAACTGGACAATAAATTCGTCAATAGCAAATACTTTATATTGGGTTGGCGGAACCGGAAACTGGAACGATCCTGATCATTGGTCAACATTGAGCGGAGGTCCGTATCCTTCTGGGAATACTTGCCTTCCTACCGATGTTTGTAATGTGTTTTTTGATGCAAATTCATTTACAGCAGCAGGACAAACGATTACAGTAAACACATTTGCCTCTTGCAATAATATGAACTGGACAGGAGTGACTAATAATCCAACCTTTGCAAACACTTTTCCATCTGAATTGAATATTTTTGGTTCTCTGACTTTGGCAGCAGGAATGACTTATAATTTTACATCATCTGTTTATTTCAGAACTGCTAATCCGGGAAATACTATCACTACTGCTGGAAAATCACTGAACAGTTCAATTTATTTTGAAGGATCCGGAGGATGGACGCTGCAGGATAATTTTACAGGCAGTTGGGTATATCATAATAAGGGTAATCTTAATACTAATAATAAAAATGTTACTATTTCTTCATATTATTCCGGAACGGATGATACCCGGCAGATAAGTCTCGGCAGCAGTACAGTTACCTGTAACGGGAACTGGAGTATTAATAATAGTGCCAATATGACTTTGATTAGTGGAATATCACTTATCAGCGTAAACGGGTCCTTTTATGGAGGCGGTTTTACCTATAATAATGTAACACTAACCAATACGGGAAGTTCTTCTGTTTATAACTCCAATATTTTTAACAACTTTACTCATAGCGGTGGCAGTAATTTGTATTTTGAGGCTGGTACTACTCAGACTTTTAACAGCTTTGTTACCGGTGGAACATGCTCCGGACTTGTCTTTATCAGGTCAACTACAAGTGGCACAACAACTACATTGTCCATGGCAGCAGGAGTAGTAACAGTCAATTATGTTTCAATAAAAGACATGGATGCTGTTGGTGGTGCAACATTTAATGCTAACAACAGTATTAATGAAGGGAATGTTTCGGGATGGAATTTTGTTGCATTGCCTTCAACCAATTATTACTGGATCGGTGGCGCCGGCAACTGGAATGATCCTCTGAACTGGTCGCTGGCAAGCGGTGGTGCTGCAAATCCCGGCGGCTGTATTCCAACCCAGGCTGATAATGTTTTCTTTGATGCCAATTCAGGTTTGCTAAACCAAACAGTTACCGTTAATGTTACCGCGTATTGTAAAAACATGAACTGGACAGGTGTTTCCAACAATGGAAGATTAGCAGGAACTCAATACATTTATGTATATGGTTCTTATACTCTGGCAGCTAATATGATAATGGCTCATACCGGAAATTTATTTTTCAGTTCATCTGTTGCAGGAAATACTATCAATACAGCAGGAAAATCTATTCTGGGAAATGTCTATTTTTCAGGCGCCGGAAACTGGACACTCCAAGGAAGTTTTACCGTTATTAATTCAAAATACATTTATTTGTATCAGGGAACCCTTACTACAAATAATTTCAATATTACTGCGCCTTATTTTTATGGACAGACGACTGCTATCAAGCAACTGAATCTTGGTTCTTCGACAGTAGCTGTAAACTATTGGAGTATTTACGATGGTTCCAACCTGACGATTGTTCCGGGAACTTCAACGTTAAATGTTTCAGCCGGAACTTCCTTTTCTGGTGGTAGTGCTACATACAATAATGTTAATATCAATGTAGCCGGAGGTGTTAATATTTCAGGTTCCAACAGTTTTAATATCCTGAATATTCCAAACTGTACAAGTCTGAGTTTTCAGGGCGAATCAACGACTACCTTTAATACACTCACCATTCCTAACGGAACAAATTGCAATACTTATTTCAATATAGGTTCTTACACTACAGGACAGGTTGCACATCTCTCAATGTCTGCCGGTGTTTTCAATGGAAGCTGGCTGAGGATTTCCGATTTGACAGCAGGCGGAGGAGCTACATTTAATGCACTTAGCAGCCAGGGAATAGGCGATGTTACCGGATGGAATATATTTTCTCCTGCCGGAATTGACCTTTACTGGATTGGAAATACTGGCAACTGGAACGATCCCAACCACTGGTCACTTGCTTCTGGCGGCGCTCCTTATGGCTGTATTCCTACAATTAATGATAATGTTTTCTTTGATGCAGGTTCATTCTCTTTAGCTGGTCAGATTGTAACTGTTAATGTACCATCTTCCTGTAAAAATATGGACTGGACAGGGGTTACCAATAATCCTGAATTTGCAGGATGGTCTTTAAGTATAAATGGTTCATTGACATTTGTACCTGCAATGACACAAACCTACAGCGGAACTTTAAACTTTATTTCCATAGTACCTGGAAATACAGTTTTTACTGCTGGTCTTCCTATGAGTAGTATGAACTTTGCCGGAGATTATTCCCTTCTGGATAATATCAACATGAATTTTGGAACTATAACTTTTAACAATGGTATATTAAATACCAATAATAAAGATATTATCAATCCTGGCGGTTCCTTTGTTTCCAATTCAACAAATCCAAGGGTACTTAATCTTGGTTCTTCTTATATGGAATTTAATTGGTGGCAGATTCAGGACAACACTGGTCTTGTAATTAATGCCGGTACTTCACAAATATTGCTTACCAATAACCCATGGGAATTCCGTGGTGGTGATATGACCTATAATAACGTTACCATTGAACCACAAACTTTTGGTGGCTGGACTACTATTTATGGTTCCAATACTTTTAACAGACTAAGATTTGAAATTGGCACTAAAATCCGTTTTGAGAGCGGAAAAACTCAGATTACATCAAATCTTGAAGCTGTCGGAGATCCGGGGAACATGATTTCCCTGAGTTCTGCAACAGCGGGCAGCTTTTCATCAATCAGCCAGATAACGCAGCCTTTCTGCGGCGATTACCTCGACATACAAGATTTACATGTTGCAGGTACTACGTTCTATGCCGGAGACAACGGTAATGACCTTGGCGGCAACCTCGGCTGGACATGGTCGGGGATGAAAGCCATTGACCAGTATCCACCGGCTATGTGCGAGGATGTTGCTGGCGGTGGTACCGTTGCAGGTATTGACCTTACTTCCTATAACGCAGCAATAGATGGCGGTACCGGGAGTACTCATACATGGTACTCTGATGCAGCTCTCACCATCCTGGTACCTGTTCCTACCAATGTTACTGTCAGCGATGGACTGATTTTCTGGGACCTCGTGGATAATGGTACTTGTACCGAAGTGGCAGAAATCACTTTTACTGTAACTCCCCTGCCAGTACTCAGCTTTGCAGTTACCAACGTATCCTGCTTCGGTGGAAATAACGGAGCAATTGATCTCACCGTTACCGATGGAACACCTCCCTTTTCTTATCTCTGGGGTGGGGGCGAAATATTCGAAGACCTGATTAATCTTTCTAACGGAATTTATAATGTTACTGTAACTGATATTAATTTATGTACTGCAACAGCTTCAGTAACAATTACCCAGCCGGCAGTTGCATTAACAGCAGCAATTACAAGTCAGA
>Ga0154308_1033_pt1 | contig 22568 bp, 19 predicted proteins | sample RifGroA2_FD_105602 | JGI IMG/M metagenome (GOLD analysis project Ga0154308, IMG submission 105602) | Bacteroidetes bacterium GWA2_32_17
AATTTATTTCAAGTTGCTACATAAACTAATAATATTTGCGAAAACCCTTGATAATACTCGAAATGTTAATGTAAAATCCGTTTAAAAGAACAAACAATGACAAATGCTCAATGTTCAATGAACATTTTTTGAACAATGAACATTGAACTTTTTTGAACATTGTTAATTGTTTGTTTGACATTGAACATTTAATTGTTATACTTCAAAAGTATCGCCACTATTTAATAAATCGTTAACCGTTTTGATTTTTGAATTTGCTTTCGCATAACTAATTTGGTCTTCAACCATATCATCATAAGTAGGGTACATTGCCGAACGAATAACACCCATAGCAACAGGGAAATTTGGAGGATACATTTTAGCGAGCATTAATTGAATACCTGGGTCTTGTTGATATTGGTCGTGCACTAAAATGTCGCTTTCAGTTATACCATTTTCACCAATTTTTACAACTTCTAAACGGGTATTGTTTAATCTGATACCTTTATCTTTATTAACTCCAAAAATTAGTGGTTCACCATTGCGTATAATAACTTGATTATCGTCTTTAGTATCTTTAGAAGTAATTTGAGCATGAGTTTTATCGTTATAAATCACACAATTCTGTAATACTTCAACAATTGATGTACCATCATGTCGGGCAGCTTCGAATAAAACATCTGTCATTAATTTTATATTGTTATCGGGTACGCGGGCAAAAAATGTTCCTTGTGCTCCTATAACTAATTCGCCTGCATTAAATGGATGTTCAATAGTTCCATAAGGTGAAGTTTTTGTTACTGCCCCCATTGGTGATGTTGGCGAATACTGTCCTTTTGTTAGTGCATAAATTTGATTGTTAAATAAAATAATATTAAGGTCAATATTTCGTCTGATAGAATGAATAAAATGATTTCCGCCAATTGCCATCGAATCTCCATCACCGGTGGCTACCCAAACACTAAGTTTAGGGTTCGATACTTTCATTCCTGTTGCAACTGGAAGTGCCCTGCCATGAATACCGTGGAACCCATAAGTATTAACATAATAAGGGAATCGTGATGAACAACCAATTCCTGAAACAAACATAAAATTTTCTTTTTTATATCCGATTTTAGGAAAAACATTTGCTACTGCAGCTAAAATTGAATATGCCCCACAACCGGGACACCATTTAACCATTTGGTCGCTAACAAAATCTTCTTTTGTAAGTTCAACACCCGAACGTACTATTGTATTTAATATTTGTTCCATTATATTTATTTTTTATTAATTAATTCATAATTATTGGTTTAGAGTTTTTAGTTTAGAGTTGTTAAAAACCCGAAACTTTAAACTCGAAACTCGAAACTTTATTTTTTATTAAGTATTTTATTGTATTTTTCTTTTAACTCATCAATCATAAAAGGTAAAGATTGAACTTTATTTGCCTGCTCAAACTTAAATTGCGGTAAAGTCATTCTTAAATATGCTACAAACTGACCGCTATTTAGTTCACAAACAATTATTTTTTTGAATTTGCTGAAAATTTCACTTGTGTTTTTTGGAAGAGGCATAATATGTTTAAAATGAGCATGACTGACTTTTTTACCTTCATTTTGCATTTCAATAACAGAGTTTCTGATTACACCTTTTGTTCCGCCCCAACTAACAACGAGCAAATCGCCTTCAGGTTCGCCAAAAACTTCCTGAGGAGCAATATAATTTGCAACTCTCTGAACTTTTTCGGCTCTTAAATTAACCATTGTTTCGTGATTAATAGGATCCATTGAAACATTTCCTGTAATATTTTCTTTTTCTAATCCGCCTATACGATGACGTAAACCTTCTGTTCCTGGAATTGCCCATAAACGTGCCAATGTTTTTTCGTTTCTTTTATATGGTTTAAATGTAGTATCATTTGCTTTTGCCATTAAAGGTGTAATTTTAGGCAAATCTTTTGTGTCGGGAATTTTAAAAAGTTCTGAACCATTTCCTAACGAGCCATCTGTTAATAAAACAGCAGGAGTCATGTGTTCCATACTTAATTTAGCAGCTTCGTAAGCACTATAAAAACAATCTGAAGATGATTCTGCTGCAATAACAATTAAAGGACATTCACCATTTCTTCCAAAAAGCACTTGAAATAAATCAGATTGTTCCGATTTTGTAGGTAGTCCTGTTGATGGACCACCACGTTGCACATCTACTACAACTAAAGGTAATTCCATTATAACAGCTAACCCTAATGCCTCAGTCTTTAATGATAATCCGGGACCTGAAGTAGTTGTACAAGCCAATGAACCGGCATAACTTGCTCCAATTGAAGAACAAATACCTGCAATTTCGTCTTCGCACTGAACAACTTTTGCCCCTAAAGATTTATTTTTTGCTAATTCAATTAAAATTTCAGTTGCGGGAGTTATAGGATACGAACCAAGATATAACGGACGCTCCGACTTTTCGGAAGCTGCTAACAAGCCCCAAGCAGTAGCTACGTTACCACTAATGTTGCGATAACGACCTTTAGGCATGTTTGCTTTATTAATTTTATAAGTACATTTAATCTGAGGATTAGTTGCGGCAAAGTCGAAACCTGCTTTTACAACTTTTTTATTAAGTTCGACTACCTCGGGTCGTTTCGAAAACTGTTTTTCGAGATATTTAAAAGTATGTTCTAAATTTTTACCATATATTTTAAAAGCAACACCTAATGCAAACATATTTCTGCTTTTAAGTGTAGTTTTATTATCAATATTCATGTCTTTTACACATTCTTTTATAAGAGTAGTAAAAGGAGCTGACACAACATTGTAATTTTTTAAACTACCATCGCTTAATGGATTGGACTTGTATCCTGATTTTTCTAAAGCTGGTATATCATAAGCTTCGGAATCAGTAATAATAATAGTATCTTTTTTTGCCCATTTTAAGTTTGCACGCAAAGATGCAGGATTAAGTGCAACAATTGTGTCGCAAATATCACCGAAAGTAAGTATTTTTTTACTTCCAAAATGAACCTGAAAACCCGAAACACCAGCTATGGTATTTTGCGGAGCCCTAACTTCGGCAGGGTAATCAGGAAAAGTGGTAAGGTCGTTACCATCTTGTGCTGCTGTGTCGGCAAATAAAGTTCCCGATAATTGCATACCGTCACCCGAATCGCCAACAAATTTTATAACAACATCTTCTAATTCAACAACATTTTTTAATTCACTCATTACGTTTAATTTTGATTATCAAATTGATATAATTATTAATTATTTTTTTTATAAAAAATCAAAGTTATATAATATCTTTTATAATATTATTTTATTTTTATAATATTTTTTTTAAATTAATGTTTTAAGGGCTAATTTTATTTTATTCAATATTTTAATACCTTTGTATTTTTATTAAAAGTTATGACAGAAAAGAAAATAAAAAAAACTACTAAAAAAAACACAAATTCTAACCTTTTAGAAACTATAATTGAAGCAGTTAAAGATAAAAAAGGACAAGATATTATTACAATAGATTTAAGAAGCATTACAAGTAGAGTTTGCGACTATTTTGTTATTTGTAATGCCGATTCAAATGTTCATGTTCAATCAATTGCAAGAGGAGTCGAAGACATTGTTAAAAAAAATCTTTCAGAAAAACCATATTCAAAAGAGGGATTAAAAAATTCTCAATGGGTACTTTTAGATTATGTATCAATTGTTGTTCATGTTTTGGAAACCTCGTTCAGAGAGTATTATAATCTCGAAGGTTTGTGGGCAGATGCAAAAATAACTCATAATTAGTGATTTAATTTATGGAAGAAAATAAAGTAAATAGAGTAAATAAAAGCAATAAAATAAAACCAAAATTTAGTATTTATTGGATTTACGCAATAATATTGTTAGTTTTTATTGGTTTAAATTTCTTTGATTTCAGTAGTAAAAAAGAAGAAATAGATTGGGAACGATTAAAAGAAATGATTGTTTCAAATGAAGTTAAAAAACTCGTTATTGTAAATCGTGAAGTTGTTGAAATATATTTGAGCGATAATGCAGTTAACAATGATAAATACAAAAAGTTTCGCGAAAAAAATTCATTTTCATCTGGTCCACAATATTATTTAACAATACTCTCAATAGATGCATTTCAACAGAATTTAGATAAACTACAATTAGAATTACCTTCAGAACAACGTGTACCTACAAAAACAGAAACACGAAAAGATATTTTCGGTGATTTATTAACATGGCTGTTACCTTTAATAGTAATAATAGCAATTTGGATGTTTGTATTCAGAAAGATGGCAGGAGGTGGTGGCGGCGGAGCCGGTGGTATTTTTAATATTGGAAAATCGCGGGCAAAAGTTTTCGACAAAGATTCATCACATGTTAAAATAGATTTTAAAGATGTTGCAGGACTCGAAGAAGCTAAAGTTGAAATTCGGGAAATAGTTGATTTTCTTAAAAACCCAAAAAAATACACCGAACTTGGCGGTAAAATCCCAAAAGGTGCATTATTAGTAGGACCTCCGGGAACTGGCAAAACACTTCTTGCTAAAGCTGTTGCAGGTGAAGCTGATGTGCCATTCTTTTCTCTTTCGGGTTCCGACTTTGTTGAGATGTTTGTTGGAGTTGGAGCTTCGCGTGTCCGCGACCTTTTTAAACAAGCTAAAGACAAAGCCCCTTGCATCGTTTTTATTGATGAAATTGATGCAATTGGAAGAGCCCGCGGTAAAAATCCAAATTTCGGTTCCAATGACGAAAGAGAAAATACTCTTAATCAATTGCTTACCGAAATGGACGGATTCGATTCGAATACGGGTGTAATAATAATTGCTGCAACAAACCGAGCCGATATGCTTGACAGAGCATTAGTTAGAGCAGGACGTTTTGACCGTCAAATTCATGTCGAATTACCCGATTTAAATGAAAGAAGAGATATTTTTAAAGTTCATTTAAAACCAATTAAATTTGACGAAAAACTTGATTTAGAATTTTTATCAAAACAAACTCCGGGTTTTAGTGGTGCCGATATTGCAAATGTATGTAACGAAGCCGCATTAATTGCAGCACGTCACGATAAAAAAATAGTAGAAAAACAAGATTTTTTAGAAGCTGTTGACCGTATAATTGGCGGGCTCGAAAAGCGTTCAAAAATTATTACTGTAAAAGAAAAGAAAACAATTGCTTACCACGAAGCCGGGCATGCTTCGATAAGCTGGTTGTTAGAACATGCCAGCCCACTAGTTAAAGTTACAATAATACCACGCGGAAAATCGCTTGGTGCTGCATGGTATCTACCCGAAGAAAGACAAATAACCACTCTCGAACAAATTATGGATGAACTTTGTGCCACACTTGGAGGCAGAGCTTCAGAAGAAATTGCTTTTGGAAAAATTTCGACAGGTGCATTAAACGATTTGGAAAGAGTTTCGAAACAAGCTTACGCTTTAGTTTCGTTTTTCGGAATGAGTAAAGAAATAGGAAATGTTAGCTTTTACGATTCTACCGGGCAAAGCGAATACTCGTTCTCGAAACCTTATAGCGAAAAGACTGCTGAAATAATTGATAATGAAGTAAAAAATATTATTGAAGAACAATATATCAGAGCTAAAAAATTGCTTTCTGAAAACAAAGAAAAACTTTTTAAATTGGGTGATTTGTTATTGGAAAAAGAAGTTATTTTTAGTAACGACCTTGAAGCAATTTTTGGTAAACGACCTTTTGAAAAAGATGAATTTGTTAAGCTAAAAAGTAAAATAATTACAGAGACTCCACAACCAACTACCAAAACAGCCGAAAATAAAGTAGATTTTTAATACTAAGCTATAATAGAAGACAAGATTGAAAAAAAACAGTAAACAATGAACAACAAAAACAATAGTCACACAATTGTCAAACAATGGTCATACAATAGCAATAAAAACAACTTAATTACAAAGTATGACTACTGAATGACAATGTATGACTATATTAACAATGAACATAGAACAATGAACTTTTTTGAACAGTGAACAATGAACAATAATAACAATGGTCACACAATAGTTAATACAATGGTCACACAATTGTTTTCTAACTACATTACAAATGCTGACAATTGTATGACTATGTATTACAATTGTATGACTATTGTATGACTATTGTATGACTATGTATGACTATTGTATGACTATGTATTACAATTGTATGACTATTGTATGACTATGTATGACTATTGTATGACTATGTATTACAATTGTATGACTATTGTATGACCATGAATGACTATGTATGACAGTGAGCTTTTTTGAACAATGAACAGTGAACTTAGTTAACACAAAATATCGTTGATTAATTTATATCTTTAAAAAATGGAAGACAATTGGGTTCTTGTATATAACACAACAGACGAAGTAGCATGCGAAAGAGCTAAAGTTGTGTTGAAAAAAGAAAAAATAAAATCTGTTGTTATGAATAAGAAAGATAGCAATTTCTTAATTGGAGAATACCAGTTATATGTAAACGTGGATAATCTTGGTAATGCACGAGAAATTTTAAAAGCATTTAATATTGAATAACATTTTAACACGTTCATTTACCGGAGCAATTTTTGTTTTGCTCATCGTTACTTCTATATTAATTGGAAGCATTACATTTTATTTAACTTTTAGCATTATTGTCATTCTTTCGATGCTCGAATTTTATAACCTTTCAAACTTTGCTTTGGCAAACCCACAAAAATGGTTAGGAATATTTACAGGATGGCTCTTTTTTACTGTAAATTATTTTTATGCTTTCGATTTTATACATGTACGATTTTTTATTGTTTTTATTCCAATCGTAATTTTATTTTTTATCAATGAACTTTATTTGTTTCATAAAAGACCTTTTACATCGCTTGCATATTCGTTCTTGGGAATTATATATATTGCAGTTCCTTTTTCATTTTTAAATTACTTTGTTTTTAGGACTAATATTAATATTTTAGATATTAACGACATAACAAATTACGAATATTTAATTAATCAAAATATTTTCACGTCTCAATCAATTTATTACACACCTTATTTATTACTTGGATTTTTTATTTTAATTTGGATTTACGACACATTTGCATATTTAACAGGAATTTTAATTGGAAAACACAGGCTTTTTGAACGTATTTCGCCTAAAAAATCATGGGAGGGTACTATTGGAGGTGCAATTTTTACAATTGGACTTTCAACCCTGTTTCCCTATTTTATTAACATTTTAGAATGGTACCAATGGTTAATGTTTTCAGTATTAATTGTTGTTTTTTCGACCTATGGCGATTTAGTTGAATCACTGTTTAAACGAAGCTTAAATATTAAGGATTCGGGAAAAATGTTACCTGGACATGGAGGTATTTTAGATAGATTTGATAGTGTGCTTATAGCTTCACCTATTATATATATATATTTGCAATTCTTAAATTAATTCACTTACTTTGTAAAAAACTAAATAATGACTGGAAGTATAAAAAAAACTTCAGCTACTAAAATACATAAAGAAGGATACAACATAATTGCATTTTTTGGAATATTTTTAATATTTGCAAATATTGTTTTTTATTATTTTCTAAATAATTACCATATTATTGACTATAGCTTTACGGTTATTTCTGCTATATTTTTCACATTAGTTATTTTGTTTTTTAGAGTTCCCCGAAGAGTTTTATTTGGCGAAGAAAATAAAATATACGCTCCTGCCGATGGTAAAATTGTTGTAATTGAACAAGTATTTGAAAAAGAATATTTTAAAGATTACAGAACTCAGGTTTCAATTTTTATGTCGCCTTTCAATGTGCACGTTAACTGGGTACCTGTTAGCGGAGTAGTTCAATACCTTCAATATCACCCCGGTAATTATTTTGTTGCATGGAAACCAAAAGCATCAGAAGAAAACGAAAGATTTACAACTGTTTTCAAAACAAAAGACAATATCGAAATTTTAATGAGGCAAATTGCAGGAAAGATTGCCCGACGAATAGTTTCGTATGCAAAAACCGAAACAGAATATAAAAGTGGCGAACAAATCGGCATTATAAAATTTGGTTCGCGGGTTGATATCTTTTTACCATCAAATGCAAAGATTTTGGTTGAACTAAATCAGAAAGTTAAAGGAAATAAAACTTTAATTGCCGAACTTTAATTATTACACTTCGAGTATAGAGTTCATAGTCATATAATTGTTCATTGTTCACTGCCCACTGTTCAAAAAAGTTTCGAGTTTTTAGTTTCGGGTTTTTAGTTTAAGTTCACTGGTTACTGTTCAAAAAAGTTTAGAGTTTTTAGTTTATGGTTTTGAAAACCTGAAACTTCAAACTATCTTTTTATGTTTATTGTTTTAACTTCCCACTTTTTACTTTATCAAGTTATTTGTTAAGCTATTTAGTTATTGGTTATTAACTTAATAATTATTAACTCAATAACCTATAATTCAATTTATTTCTATTTATTTCTGAATTTTTGGTTTATTGTTCAAAAAAGTTTCGAGTTTATTTTTCCTTTATAAACTTTTTAAATTCTACAATTAAACTTTCAGTATTTAAATCTATTTTTTCGTGAAGATTATTCCAAGCTTCAATAATTTTTCGTGCATCATCTGTTAAGGTTGAAGTACCACCATATTTACCTCCTCGTTTACGAACAATTAATTTTACCCCAAGAATAAATTCAGCATTTTTAATGTCGCCCCATGCTTTTCGGTAACTAATATTTAACACTTTTGCAGCAGCCGATAATGATTTTTTTTGAGCAATTTGTTTTAATAATTCAATTTTGCCTTCGCCTAAAATACCTACACCATCTGAACTATCGAGCCATATTTTATAATTTACCCGAAATTTATTGAATTTATGTGAATTGGAATTCATTTTATTTATAATAGCAAATATAACTTGAATCTTCGTTAACCTTTAATTGAAACTTTTTATTTGCTTCAACTATAAACATTTCACCAGCTTTAAAGTCTTTCCAATTTTCGTCAGGTAATTTTACAGTCAGTTTACCCGTAACTACAATCATTATTTCTTTAGTTGAAGTTCCAAATTCATACTCACCCTTTGCCATTACACCAATTGTTGCTGGTCCTTCGGAAGTTGTAAAAGCTATTGATTTTACCTTACCATCAAAATACTCATTTATTTTAAACATAGTTTTTGGTTTAGAATTAAAAAAAGCCACAGATTATTTCTGTGGCTAAATTACATATTTTAAAGAAATTATTAAACTGTTTTTTCTACTATTGGTGAACCTAATAATTTTTTATAACTCTCGTACCGCCATTTTGCGTTTTCTTCGGCTGCTGTATATAATTCTTCAGCTTTTTCTGGCACTGCACGTTTTAATGAATTATAACGAACTTCGGAACTTAAGAATTCCTGAAATTTAGACCAATCAGGCTCTTTGGAATCTAATTTAAATGGATTTTTACCTTCTTTTTCTAACATAGGATTATAACGGAACAAACTCCAGTAACCTGCATTTACTGCAAGTTTCTCTTGTATCTGAGTTTTACCCATTCCTGCTACTATTCCATGGTTAATACAAGGTGCATATGCAATTATTATTGAAGGTCCTTTATAAGATTCAGCCTCCTTTAAAGCCCGGAAATACTGACCATTATCAGCACCCATGGCAACCTGAGCAACATACACATAACCATAACTCATTGCAATCATTCCTAGATCTTTTTTGCGGATTTTTTTCCCAGAAGCAGCAAATTTTGCAACTGCTGCTGTAGGTGTAGATTTAGAAGATTGACCCCCAGTATTTGAATAAACTTCGGTATCCAGTACTAAAATATTCACATCTTCGCCAGAAGCAATCACGTGATCTAAACCACCAAAACCAATGTCATAAGCCCATCCGTCGCCACCTATAATCCAAACTGATTTTTTAACCATGTATTGTTTTATATCAACAATCTCTTTAGCTAATTCAGATTTTTCTTTTTCTAATAATGGTAATACTTTTTTGGAAGCAATATCAGAACCTTCTGCAATATCTTTATTATCTAACCATTCCTGACAAGCTGCATTTAAATCGTTATTTTTAGAATCTGCAATTAATCTGGTCATTCTGTCAGCAATTCTTTCACGAATTTTATCAATACCTGAAGCCATTCCAAATCCATACTCAGCATTATCTTCAAACAAAGAGTTTGCCCAAGCTACACCATGTCCGCTTTCGCGATTAATTCTGTATGGTGTTGCAGGAGCCGATCCACCATAAATAGAAGAACAACCTGTTGCATTAGCTACAATCATTCTTTCACCATATAGTTGAGTTATAAGCTTAATATAAGGAGTTTCGCCACAACCTGCACATGCACCTGAAAATTCGAATAATGGTTGTGCAAACTGACTGCTTTTAAATGTTTTGAATTTATCTACAGTTTTATAAGTTACTTTATGTTCAAAATAATTCCAACGATCAACCTCAGCCATTTGTGTACCTAGAGGTTTCATTGTTAAAGCAACAGCACCTTCAACTTTACGTCCCGGACAAATGTTAGCACAATTTCCGCAACCAGTACAATCCAGTACACTAACCTGAATTTTGAAATTGTATTGTTCAAAATCTTTTCCTGTTGCTTTTAAAATTTGTGTTCCGGCAGGCATATTTTTAGTCTCAGCTTCTGTCATTAAAAATGGACGAATACAAGCGTGAGGACAAACATAAGCACATTGGTTACACTGAATACAATTTTCAGGAATCCATTCGGGAACATTTACAGCGATACCACGTTTTTCATACTCAGTAGTTCCAGCTGGGAAAGTTCCATCTTCACGACCTAAAAATGCACTTACAGGTAAATCATCACCTTTCATTGCATTCACGGGGAACACTATATTTTTAATAAAATCTGGTACATTTAAATTCTCAATATTATCTTTACCATCAAGTTTTTTCCAATCTGCAGGAACTTCAATCTTAACAGGACATCCACCTCTGTCAACTGATTTATAATTCATTTCTACTATTTTATCACCTTTGCTTCCATATGATTTTTTAATTGCCCCTTTCATCGATGAAACAGCTAATTCATAAGGAATCACATTTGATATTTTAAAAAATGCTGATTGTAAAATGGTATTTGTTCTATTGCCTAAACCAATTTGTTCTGCAATAACAGTTGCGTTAATAATATAAAACTGAATATCATTATCAGCCATATATTTTTTCATGGAATTTGGAAGACGTTTTTTTGTTTCTTCTTCATCCCAAATACTATTTAATAAAAATGTACCACCTTTTTTCAAACCTTTTAACATATCGTATTTATCAAGGTAAGAAGGCACGTGACAAGCTACAAAATCAGGTGTAACAACTAGGTAAGGCGAACGAATAGGTTGATCACCAAAACGTAAATGTGAAGTTGTTATACCGCCTGATTTTTTACTATCGTATGCAAAGTAAGCCTGAGCATATTTATCTGTAGTTTCGCCAATAATTTTAATTGAATTCTTATTTGCTCCTACTGTACCATCTGAGCCTAAACCATAAAATTTACCCTGGAATGTTCCTTTTGGAGAAAGATCAATTTCAGGAACCATTAGAAGAGAATGGAAAGTAACATCATCAACAATACCTACAGTAAAATGATTTTTTGGTTCTTTCATTTTCAAGTTATCGAAAACAGAAATCATCATTGCAGGTGTGGTATCTTTTGAGCTTAAACCATAACGACCACCAATAATCATAGGACGATTTTCTTTTTCATAGAAAATGTCTTTTACATCTAAGTATAAAGGATCACCATTAGCTCCTGGTTCTTTAGTGCGATCAAGAACAGTAATTCTCTTTACAGTTTTTGGAAGTACATTAAAGAAGTATTTTGCTGAAAACGGACGATATAAATGAACAGAGATAACACCTACTTTTTCACCTTTTGATACTAAATAATCAACAGCTTCAGCTAAAGTTTCAGTAATTGAACCCATTGCAATAACAATGTTCTCAGCATCCGTTGCACCATGATATGTAAATGGATGATATTCTCTTCCAACAACTTTTGATATTTCGCTCATGTAATGCTCAACTATATCAGGAACAGCATCATAAAATTTATTAGCAGCTTCTCGTGATTGGAAATAAATATCCGGATTTTGAGCTGTACCACGTGTTACAGGATGCTCAGGATTTAAAGCTCTGTTACGAAACTCTGTTATTAACTTTCTGTCAAGCAATGGTTCAATATCATTGTTGTCAAGATATTCAATTTTCTGAATTTCATGCGAAGTGCGGAATCCATCAAAAAAGTGAAGAAATGGAATTCTGGTTTTAAGTGTTGCTAAATGTGCAACTGCAGCTAAATCCATAACTTGCTGTACAGAACCAGTCGCTAACATTGCAAATCCGGTATTTCTTGTTGCCATAACATCACTATGATCGCCAAATATTGAAAGTGCCTGGGCGGCTAATGACCTTGCACTAACATGAAATACACAAGGAAGTAACTCACCAGATATTTTATACATGTTTGGAATCATCAATAACAAACCTTGAGATGCAGTAAAAGTTGAACAAAGTGCTCCTGATTGTAATGCCCCATGAACAGCACCAGCAGCACCAGCTTCAGATTGCATTTCAGCAACTTTTACAGTTTCGCCAAATAAATTTTTTCTCCCCTCAGTTGCCCATTCATCAACATTTTCTGCCATGTTTGAAGAAGGTGTTATAGGATAAATACAAGCCAATTCACTAAACATATATGCAATATGCGCAGCTGCATGATTACCATCACATGTAATAACTTTTTTTGATTTTGACATTTTATTTATTAATTAATATTTTAATAACAATGTGTATGTTTTTGTTTTAATTAAAAAACAAAGGTAAATCTTTTTTAAAACCTTTTTTATGACAAAAGAATGTTTTTTATATCTATTTTTTAGATATATATATAACAAAATACAATAAATTAAGCAATTACGCTTAATTTATAAAATAATTAATCTTATGATTTTATTCGTTATTCATCGAAACTAAAAACTCTTCATTGGTTTTAGTTTTAGCAAGCCGGTCGCGGAAAAACTGCATTGCCTCAACAGGAGTCATATCTGAAAGATAATTTCTTAAAACCCAAATTTTATTTAACACATCTCTTCCGTGCAGAAGTTCTTCACGTCTCGTACTAGAGGCAAGAATGTCAACAGCTGGAAAAATTCTCTTATTTGATAATTTACGGTCGAGTTGAAGCTCCATATTTCCTGTGCCTTTAAATTCCTCAAAAATAACTTCGTCCATTTTGGAACCTGTTTCGGTAAGTGCTGTTGAAATTATTGTTAAAGAACCACCACCTTCGATGTTACGTGCTGCACCAAAAAAACGTTTAGGTTTATGTAAGGCATTAGAATCTACTCCACCTGTTAAAACTTTACCTGAAGCAGGTGCAACTGTATTATAAGCACGGGCTAAACGAGTTATAGAATCGAGTAAAATAACAACATCGTGCCCACATTCTACCATTCTTTTTGCTTTTTCAAGAACTATGTTAGCAATTCTTACATGTTTTTCGGCTGGCTCATCAAAAGTTGATGCTATTACCTCGGCTTTAACATTTCTTGCCATATCTGTAACTTCTTCAGGTCTTTCATCAACTAAAAGTATCATAAGAAATACTTCGGGATGATTTGAAGCTATCACATTTGCAATTTCTTGTAATAAAACTGTTTTACCAGTTTTAGGTTGAGCAACAATTAACCCACGCTGCCCTTTTCCAATAGGTGCAAACATATCAACAATTCTTGTTGATATTGTAGCTCTGGGACCATTTGCTAAATCAAATTTTTCATCAGGAAATAAAGGTATTAAGTGGTCAAAAGGTTTTCTATCTCTAACTAATTCAGGCAATTGCCCGTTTATTTCAAAAATTTTAATTAACGGGAAATACTTTTCTCCTTCGCGTGGCGGTCTAACTGTACCTTGAATAGTATCACCAGTTTTTAATCCGAATAATTTTATTTGCGATTGCGAAACATAAACATCATCAGGTGAACTTAAATAGTTAAAATCGGCAGAGCGTAGAAAACCATATCCATCGGGCATTGTTTCAATAACTCCAATTGTTGTAACAACGCCATCCATATCGTAACACTTGTCATAAGTTTTGCGTTCGTTATTCCCATTTTGCTTAAAACCGTTATTTTTGATTAGTTGATTATTATTATCGTTTTTAATTTCAGTATTATCTGAATTTATAATTTCTTTTTCGTCAACAACTTGCTCAGAAGGAATTTTATCATCTTTTACTACATCGTAGTTTGTAACAACAAGTTCATTAGATTCTTCTGACTTTTGTTCTATTGTAGTATCAACACTTTCATTTTGTTTTATAAATGGTACTTCTACAATAATATCATCGTCTTCTACCATTAACTCAGATGGAATAACTTCATCAGTTAAAGGTTTCGACTTAATAAATAATACTTGTTCTGCAATTTTGCGTTTGCGTTTGGGTTTTGTTAAAAGAATATTACCTTCGAAATTAACAATTGAACTATTTTCGTTTAATGGTTCAACTTCTAAAATTTTTTGAATTAAATCATCTTTTTTTAATGTGTCATAACTGCTAACACTTAATGATTTAGCAAGTTCACGCAGTTCAGAAACTAATTTCTTACTAAGCTCAATAGCATCTAACATGTTGAAAATTTTAATAATACATTGATATTTATTTACTTACCGAATTGGTATCGCCGAATAAGGGCAGAAACAAAATTTTTTAAGAGTACAAATATAAATATTTTAATTGAAAAACAAATTTTATTATTTTTTTTCTGAAAATAATAATTAAATAAAAAAATAGCAACTACTCATCCGATTCAATTGTTAAAAAACAAATACTTGCAACAAATTACATGTTAATGAGTTATTTAGTGTCTGTCTGTAAAGTCGGAAAAAATTGTAAATTTATGTCAGAACTTTATTATCCGGAACTTATTGGAATATGGTATAAGCAATTAGCTGTCATTCCTTATACCATATACCTATTTACCCTACAAATTTAAAAATGTTGACATTATGGACAGACTTTATTAAGTTAATAACCAATAACTGTTTCAATTTGTATAATCTTTGGCAAAAACGGTTTATTTATGGGCTGAAAAATTTTTTAAGAGTACAAATATAAATATTTAAATTGAAAAACAAATTTTATTATTTTTTTTCTGAAAATAATAATTAAATAAAATAATATTAAGAATAACTATCATTCAGATATTTATAGCATAATTTTTGTAAATAAATAAAAAAATAAAATTACATATTGAAACATTTAAATATTTATTACGTATTTATGTTTAAAATCAAATTATTAACAAAAATGAGACAATTAAAAATAACAAAACAAGTAACCAATCGCGACACTCCCTCGTTGGATAAATATTTGCACGAAATCGGAAAGGTAGAGTTGATTTCTGCAAACGAAGAAGTTGAATTAGCTATAAGGATTAAAGAGGGCGACCAGGTAGCATTAACAAAATTAGTAAATGCAAATTTACGATTTGTTGTTTCTGTTTCAAAGCAATATCAAAACCAAGGATTAAGTTTACCAGATTTAATTAACGAAGGAAATTTAGGATTAATTAAAGCTGCATTAAGATTTGATGAAACTCGTGGCTTTAAATTTATTTCTTATGCTGTATGGTGGATTCGTCAATCTATTTTACAAGCTCTTGCCGAACAAGCTCGTATTGTTCGGTTACCTTTAAATAAAATCGGCTCAATTAATAAAATAAATAAAACTTTTTCGGTGCTTGAGCAAAAGTTTGAACGTGAACCTACTGCCGATGAAATAGCCAATGTTTTAGATATCAGCATAAAAGAAGTAAAAGAATATTTAAAATCATCAGGTCGTCATATTTCGATGGATGCACCTTTAAGTTCTGAAGATGATGGCGATATGTATGATATTATTTCATCAAATGATGATGAGTTACCTGATAGAGAGCTGATTTCTCACTCGCTGAGATTAGAAATCGAAAGAATTTTAACAACTCTTTCTCCACGCGAGTCAGGTATTGTACGATTATATTTCGGATTAAGTGGAAAACATCCATATTCACTCGAAGAAATTGGCGAAGAGTTCGGTTTAACAAGGGAAAGAGTTAGGCAAATAAAAGAAAAAGCTATCAGAAGATTAAAACATACTTCGAAAAGCAAAATATTAAAATCCTATATGGGAACCTAACAAACATAAAAACCTTAAACGAGAGGAGGAAATTTTAATTAAAATTTCCTCTTTTTTTTAAATGATTATATTTGTCGAAAAAAATTATGATTGCACCTTCATTACTATCGGCAAATTTTACGAAACTATCCGATGAAATAGAAATGCTTAACAATAGCAATGCCGATTGGATACATCTTGATATAATGGATGGAGTTTTTGTACCAAATTTAACATTTGGCTTTCCGATTATTGAGCAAATTAAAAAAATTGCAAAAAAGCCACTCGATGTGCATTTAATGATTGTAGAACCCGAAAGATATATTAAAAAGTTTAAAGATGCAGGTGCCGATATTCTTACAATTCACTACGAAGCCAGCATACATTTGCATAGAACATTAGAAGAAATAAGAGCTTTTGGAATAAAAGCTGGAGTTGCAATAAATCCTCATACTAATATTGAGCTTCTAAAAAATGTTATTTCAATTTCAGATTTAATTTTAATAATGTCGGTAAACCCTGGCTTTGGCGGACAAAAATTTATTAACGAAACTTATGAAAAGATTGAAGAAACTAAAAAACTAATCAATCTTAAAAATAAATCCTGTTTAATTGAAGTTGATGGCGGTGTTGATATAACAAATGCCAATAATCTTTATAAATATGGTGCAGATATACTTGTAGCGGGTAATGCTGTTTTTTCGGCAGAAAATCCTAAGGAAATGATAAAAGAAATTCGTTCGTTGAAAAAATAAAAAGTTCAAAAAAGTTCCACGTTCATTGTTTGAAAAAGTTCAAAAAAATGTTCCACGTTCACTGTTAATATAGTCATACATTGTCATTCAGTAGTCATACATTGTCATTCAGTAGTCATACATTGTCATTCAGTAGTCATACTTTGTCATTCAGTAGTCATACATTGTCATTCAGTAGTCATACTTTGTCATTCAGTTGTTTTTATTGCTATTGTATGACCATTGTTTGACAATTGTGTGACTATTGTTTTTGTTGTTCACTGTTCTTGGTACTTAATACTTGGTACTTAATACTTTGTACTTAATACTTTGTACTTTGTTTAGACTTATTTCTATTTATTTCTGTTTTTACAATATATTTCAATTAATTTCCTTCCAAAAAATCTTTTAAATAAGCGAAACGTATAGTTAATTTACCATTTTTTAAAATAGTAGCACGTTCAATAATTCCATCTTTATCTTCACCAAAAAGCGAAGGGAAAACATTATTATACAATGCTTCGGCAAAATCCTGAGACGAATTTCGGGGTAACTCTCCTGGCAAATTATCAATTGCCATTATTGTAATATTATCTGTTAAAAAAGGTTCATCTTCTAATTTTGTAAATGGATTATAACCATATATAGGGTCGGCAATTTTTGATGCTCGGATTGTTGAAGCAATTGAGTATATTAAATCACAGCTAATATCGGCAATAACTTTAATTCTGAAGCCAGGTAACATATAATCTTCTGCTTTTAAAAATGCCGGAGAAAGTGGGTCCCAAAAATGACAAGCCATATAAATATCTGTTGATAAAGCATAAGGTAAAAATGTTGATTTATATTCGGTTGGGTTCTTAAAAAAATGATTTAAGTCGAATTGTTCGTTATCTTTTCTTTTAACGTAGTATTGAGGTTCTAAACGACAAACAACGGGTTCATTAAAAGTTTTTGTTAAATAATCTTCAGGAGAAACTATTTTTATTTTTAAATGTGATAGTGTTTCCATTGCACCATTAGCAACCCTACCTCCACCAGTAATAAGAATTTTAACCGGAGGTAATTTAACATTATCGAGTTGAGAAAGCATATCGTCTTTATCGAAACATTCATAAGCTCTTTTTAGATTATATAATTTTGTTCTTAAACCATACGCCATTATACCGTTATAAGAACCAACAATACCAGCCCAGCGACCAAAAGCAACTAATCTGGCATTATTTTTATCGGTTAAATATTCATAATCAATTAATGTGATACCATCTTTTGACATTTGTTGTAACAATACTCTGTTATGAGGTTGTTTTTTACCTGTATGCGAAAAAAACAAATATGTTTTATTAGGAATAAAAGATTCTAATTTAACTTCTTTAACACCTAAAATATAATCACACTTTTCTAAATTGTTATCAATATTTAATCCAATACATGAATATTCATTTTCTTTATATGCTCTAATTTCACTAGGTTGAACATAAACTTCAACATTGTTATAATTGTCTTTTATTAATTTGCCAATTTCAGGGGTAATGGGCACTCTCCTATCAGGAGGATTCTTAGTTTCTTTTAATATTCCAACCATAATCTTCATCGTTAAATTTTTTGCAAAGATAGCATATTAATTCATTGCTTGTAACTAATCAGTGGCTAACGGATTGGCGGTATGTTTTTGTTGCCGATTTCGGAGTACTTACCTGTCAAGTTATACAAAATTTTATTAGATGCAGAAACGCTAAAAACCGCACTGTCTCGGCAATAAAATATACCGCCTGTTGTGTGCAGTTTTGATTTTCAGTCGAAGTCGTCCCTGTCAATGGTTGTAGTCAATTGTCAAAAAAGCAAAATTATTTTTTCCATTCAATGTGTCCGTTTACATTGTTCTTCTCAAACACTTCTAAAATGTCAGCACAAAATTTTTGAGTATCTGTGTCACCTACTGATTTTGCAAGTTCATAAAGCCGTATAAACATTTTCTTTCCGGTTTCTGTTTGCTTGTAATTTTTCTTTTTGAAATTGTGCTGTGCACAAAGTGTTTGTCCGTTTTCAATTGTTGCCTCGCCACCAAAATCTTTTGCTTTGATGTGGTCAACTTGTAACTCAATTCCATCTGCTGTGCCTCTGCCACATACTATGCAACGATAGTTATCACGTTTTAGAATTTCTGTTTTTTGTGCAGCAGTAAAATCTTCTAACTCACGATTAACAACAAAGTCCGGATCGTAACGATAAACTCCTTTTGAAATTTTTTGAAGTTGTCCACGTTGTGCAAGTTGTCTTATTTGTCTATCGGGGTCTCTAAAAACTACTCCTGTTCGTTTAATAAATTCAGTGGTAACCCAATCAACAATTTCAGGATGTGAGATGTTTCTCTTCGGATTTTTTATAAAGAACTCCATTATGAATTTTGATAAATTTCTTTTAACTCTTTGTAAAACCTTTCATCTTTTGAAATATAAAGCTTTGATAACTGAAGCTCAAGTGTAAAAAGTAATTCTCTTTTTACAAGTTTTTTTTTATTAGGTATTTCTTTGTGAATTTCAGTTGTAATGAAATCCCATTCTTTATTAAAATTTAATCTTTCCATTTTTTATTTTTTTATTGATAAACTTTCAATCATCTCAATACTCTTGTGCAATTGCAACATCAAAATAAATCTAAAGCCAGCAGGTGTAATAACAATTTTTTTACCGATTTTGCCAAGCAATTCCATCTCAACTGCAAAATTCAGAAAAGTATAAGTAGCCGTACTTAATGATTTATCTGCTTTCCATTCGTTCACTTTTCCAGAAATAGTTTGAAACATTTTTTGTAAATCATTTAACTCTATAGGATAAATATTTCTTGCTAATAGAAATGCACTTTCAACTATTGAATAAACTCCAAAAACAGAAGATGAATAAAAAGGGTCTTTAGAAATAAATTTCTTCAAAATATCAATTTGCTCTTGTGTTAATCTTTCTATAAATGCACCTTTTTGAGAATTGCTTACATATTCATCTCCAACATCAGTAAGAAAATAATTTTTATTTCTCTCTCTAACTAACCCAAATTCTTTTGCTAATCTAAGATGATTATGAATGCTACCTTTTGATAATTTTAGTTTAGAAGAAATATCATCTTGTTTTGTAGAACCCTCACTTAATTGTAGCAATGCTCTATTTATTAATCCTAAACTAAAAACACCGTAATCATTTGGTTTAATATTTAGGAAGGGTGCAACAGCAGATAAATTGTCATAATAATTTTTTAAAACTTCTAACGGGTCATACACGATTAGATTTACATTATTCTGCTTGGCATATTCAATTTGCTTTTTTGTTGCTTCTGTAACTAAAAGAAATGATTTTATGCTTCCTAATACTAATTCATTTTGATTTTGCAATTTAACAAGTTCTTCTGTGTATTCAACCGTTTGTAATAAAAAATCATCAGAGTATCTTGTAACTTTTAATTCAATTAAATATAAATCTTTACCACTTGAAAGAAGTAAATCTATTCGTTGCTCTCTTGACTTAATCCATAACTGTTTTGCGATTAGTTTTAAATCGTTTGATAAGTTTAAAATTTTTTGCAGAAAAAGCAAGTTGGCAACTAAAGCATCTTCAACTTGACTTTCACTAATATTATTATGCTGCTTTAGCTTCATAAAAATAGTTTTTATCAATCTCAAGTCCAATGCCTATGCGGTTATTGTTAGATGCTGCAATTAAAGTTGTTCCATTTCCAGCAAATGGGTCAAACACCACATCACGAATATAACTGAAAAGTTTTATTGCTCTGTGTGGTAATTGAATTGGAAATGCTGCTGGGTGACCACCTGCACCTTTTTTACTTTGTCCGTTGAAAGTCCACAAACCATTTGTCCAATCCATAAAATCTTGTTTGCTGATGTCAGACTGTCGTGTTCCACCAGTTTTTTTCCAGTCCCCTTTGTAGAGAACAACAATTAATTCAACAGGTGCAATTACAAATGGGGCAGATGCTGAAAGCCAAGAACCCCATGCGGTTCGTCTTGAAATATTTCCTTCGTTCCAAACAATTGTTGAATGATATTTCCAACCAATTTTTTGTGCGATTGTTGTTAAGTCAGCACCAACACTTTTTTGCCCACCTTTGTTTTTGTCAAGCGGAATATTTAGCAAAAATCTTGCTTGTGGCTTGCTCCAATCAAAACAATTTTTCATCCACTTCTCTGAAAACTCTAAGTATTGTTGGTAGGAGAGTGTGTCGTCATTTGAGTTATACTCAATACCAACATTGTAAGGCGGTGATGTTACAATGAGGTCAATAAATTCTTTGTCAAAAGTTTTTTTGTCAAGCACGCTACCTTGAAACAAAATTGCACTTTTGTGTCGAAAGTATTCTTTACGTGGGTCTGCACCACTGTCTTGAAGCATATCAAAGTGGTCTTCAGGAATTTGATATTCCTTCAATTTTTTCTTCGGATTTTTCTCTGTCGTAGTTGTCAAAATATTTTTCGTCAAAGGTAATTAATTTTGTGTTTATCTGTTTGATTAAAGTCAAAAATTTCAAGGTTGCACTATCCCAATAAAATTGCACACAACGTTCAAATGCAGAATTTGGCGGGCATTGTTTCTTGCAGTTTCCTGTCAAACCGCTACAAATTATTTTACTTGCAGACTGTGTCAAACCGTTCCCGCCCGCTAAATATTTGCACGGTGTTATAGCCTGTTAATTTATTTCAAATCGTCCAATTTTCCACTTCCCATTGTTGTCAAATATTCTGTATAAATATAAGCCAGCTGGGAATTCTGAATTTTTTATTTTTATTTCGTTGTTATAAATAATTTCCTTCTTTATTAATTGTCCAGTTGAATTATATATTTCAATAATATGATCTCCTTTAGAATGATTATTTATTAAAATTGTTGATGTTTCTGTAACTGGATTTGGATATACTTCAGAAAAAATATTGTTGGCATCTTTTCCGTTTTCTATTTCCTTAATAAATGAAACAAAACTGGAATCACAGACACATCTTATGGAAAGTCCAAAAGTTGGAAGGCATGAATAAAGAAATGCCCAGGTTGAATACTGATATAAGTTTATAAAAGATGCTGAAGAATTCCAGAAGAGAGCATTATAAGTTTGTTGATAAAACCAACTATTATTTCCATCTCTATATCCACCCGGCAATGCTGTAAACCCTGATAAATTAGTTGCACCATAATTAGGAGAAGACCAATGAATATATCCAGTTTCTTTTAAAGCTCCACCTGCTAATGAGTCACCGCCATAATGTAATATTAAAGTGTCAAATTCAGCGATAGACGGTACATGCCATCCAGCCGGACAAATATCATGCACGTCCGAACTATAGTTCATTGCTTCATCCCATTGATATAAACCACCATAAATATCACAACTTGCAGTAAGAGAATCATCACCGTAACAATATTTTTCAATTATTTCATTATCTGTCATATTTGTTGTTCTTGAAATTTTCGTCCCAATATTTAAATTTTGTTTCATCCAACATTGAGTTCCTATTAATACTGTGGCATATTTCTGTCCATCACGAACATCAACAATAGTATCTCCACAATGGAAGTTTTGAGAAAAGATATTGAAATTAAATAATATTATTAGAAGCATAAGAAGTATTTTGTTTTTCATAGTCTATTTGATTAATTCTGACTAACGTTTTTATAATTACCAGTAAATTAATTAGTTGCAATTCCTAAATCTTCAT
>Ga0154308_1012_pt1 | contig 22352 bp, 19 predicted proteins | sample RifGroA2_FD_105602 | JGI IMG/M metagenome (GOLD analysis project Ga0154308, IMG submission 105602) | Bacteroidetes bacterium GWA2_32_17
AAAAATAAAAAAAATCTAAATTAAAATTACCAATGACTTTAATTTTTAAAAAGGGTTTTTAAGGTTCGACTAATTATAATAACTCAACATTATTTTTAATACATTCTTCTTTCATTTCTTCGGGCCAAATGCTTGCCTGAACTTCGCCAATATGGGCTTTTTTAAGAAGGAACATACATAATCTTGACTGACCAATACCACCACCAATGGAATATGGAAGTTCATCATTTATCAACCTTCTGTGAAAATATAAATCCTTTCTGTTCATATTTCCTTCAATTTCAAGTTGTTTTAACAACGATTCCTTGCTTACTCTAATTCCCATTGAAGATAGTTCAAAAGAACTTTGAAATAACGAGTTCCACACTACAATGTCACCATTTAATCCTTTAAAACCTTTTTCCGACTCCGTAGTCCAGTCATCATAATCAGCAGCACGACCGTCGTGTTTGTTTCCATCTGAAAGTTTTCCTCCAATACCAATTACGAATATTGCTCCATTTTTTTTAGCAGCTTCATCTTCACGTTGTTTTGGAGTTAAATTAGGATATTCGGCTAATAATTCTTCGGTATGAATAAAAGTAATTTCGTCGGGTAAAGAGGGGATAATTTCAGCATAATTTTCGTGAAGTAGAAACTCAGTTCGTTTAATAGAATTATAAATTCTGCGAACTATTTCTTTTAAAAAATTAATATTCCTTTCTTCTTTTGAAATGTGTAATTCCCAGTCCCACTGGTCAACGTATAGCGAATGAAGATTATCAAGTTCTTCGTCAGGTCTTATTGCATTCATATCAGTGTATATGCCAAAACCTTTTTTAATTTTATAATCGGCAAGTTTAATTCTTTTCCATTTGGCAAGTGACTGAACAACTTCGGCAACTTTTTCGTTCATATCTTTAATTGGAAATGAAACAGGTCTTTCAATTCCGTTAAGGTCATCATTAATGCCGGTACCTTTTTCTACAAACAAAGGAGCAGTAACACGTCTTAATCGCAACTCTGATGCAAGATTTAATTGAAAATAATCTTTAATTAGTTTAATTGCAAGCTCGGTTTGATTGAAGTCGAGCAATGACTGATAATTTTTTAAAGTTGTAAATCCGTTAAACATAATGTTATTTTAAAAATTTGTTAATAATTTGCAAAAGTATATAAAACTCTGTATATGAAAAATTTAATTTAAAAATTATTTTTCCGATGCAAATTATACTGTGAATGGTTAAATCCTATGGCTATCGGATTAAAATTTCAACCGTTTTGAGTATAGCAAAAAAGGTAACTAATCTTGTCAAAATTACTATAATTTTTTGTTAAGTTCGTATCATATTTCCCGCAAATATTATTCACCCCATTGGATATTCCATTTTTATTGCATAATGGCTATTCAACATAATTATCCTACGGGGTAAACGCAAAGACGCAATGCCCGCTTTTTCCATGGTCTGTGGCACACAGACCATTTTTAAAAACATTTTTCAAGGTCTGTGAGCCACAGACCAAGGTATAATGATTTTTTTCTTTGCGAACTAACAATTTGTAAATCATATAAACAATTCTATTTCGTATTTCATCATTTTGAGCGTTTTCTATATTTTCTTTTTCTATTTTCTTTGCGTTCCCTGCCCCGTGAGATAGTTAAAAAAAAGAGCGAACTATATAAAGAGTTTACCATGTAAAATGTTTACCAAGTGAAATGCGAAGCATATTTCACAATGGCGAAGCTATTTAACAGGGCAATTATCTAACGGGGTGAACGCCTTTGCGTGATAATTCTTATACTGAATAGTTACCAAAAAAGAAAACTTAAACCTTTTTAACTAAATAATTTTTTATTATGTTTAAAAGTTTTTCAGAATCAATAGGTTTGGTAAGAAAATCAGTAAAACCTTCGTCTAAAATACGTTGTTTATCACTTTTTTGAGAGTAAGCACTTTGGGCAATAAATGGCACATTGTTATATTGACTGAAATTTTTAATTATTTCTTTTTTTAATGCAATACCTTCCCAATTTTCGGGTAAATTAATATCTAATATAACAATATCAAAAATTTTATTTTGTTCTATTTTGTTTTTAATTAGTCGAATTGCTTCGTTACCATCATTAGCAAGCGAAACTATACCAATTGACTCTAATATAGTTTGTAAGAAAAGTGAATTAAATTTATCGTCTTCAACAAGTAATATTTCGAATTTATTATTTAGTAATTCTTCGTTAGGAATTATTGAGGTACTGTATGAAACTGAATCGTTTGTAACCTGTGCATTGTTAGAAGTACTAATAAATAATGTTACAATAGTTCCGTAATTTTTTTTGCTCGAAATTTCGATTTTTCCATTCATAAGTTTTAATAATCGGTGTGCTAAAGGTAAACCTAAACCAGCTCCCTGATACAATCGGGCGTAACCCATGCTTTCTTGTCTGAAAGTCTCGAAAATATGCGGTAAATAACTATCATCAATTCCAATTCCGGAATCACTAATTTTTATAAAAACTTCATTAGAATTATTTAGTAAGCCATTTTCAATTGTGATTTCACCTTTTGAAGTATATTTTACAGCATTATCTAAAATGTCGGCTATCACTTTAACTAAAATATCTTTATCGGCTATAATATTAGGAACATCTGAAATATTCAGATTAATCTTTAATCCTTTTTCGTTAATTGTAAATATAAGTAAATCAATTGCTTGCTGAATTATTTTATTTAGATTGCAAATACTTAAATTAATTTTAAAATCATTTGCTTCTATCCGGCTTATATCTAATATGTTATTTAATAAACTTAATAATCTTTGTCCGCTTTGCTGAATCCCTTCAACATAATTTTTCGCTTTAGTGTCATTTGTTAGTAACATTTTATTTTGTAAAACTTCAGCGAGACCAATTATTGCACTTAAAGGAGTTCTTATTTCGTGATTAATGTTGGCAAGAAAAGCATCTTTTAATAAATTAGCTTCTTCGGCTTTTTTATATGCTATTTGAACTTCTTTTATTACGTTTTCTTTCTCATTTATTTCTTTTTCTAAATCTTTTGTTCTGTCTTTAACTTTATGGTCTAAATCATCATTTACCGTAACAAGTTCTTCGTTTATGTATTCTATTTGATGATTTTTTTCTTCGAGAAGTTTACGTGATTTTTGTAAAATTTTTGACCGAATAACAAATAACAAACCAATAAAGAAAATAAAAGCTAATATAAAAATTAATAAATATTTAACTGAAATTTGTTCAAATAACTCTTTATCTTTTCTTTGGCTTTTTAGCCGCAGATTTTCATTTTCTTTTTCAATCTTTTCAGAGTTATAGGCAATATCCAATTCAATTATTTTATTAGCATTATCTTCATTATAAATACTATCTTTTAAAGCACTATATTGGTGAAAGTATTTTAATGCAATTTTGGTCTCGTTTTTCTTTTCATAAGCTTCTGATAATGTTTTTAGTATTTCTTTTATAATATCTCTTAAATTTTCTTTTTGAGCAATAATAAAAGCTTTGTTTAATTCTTCGATAGCATAATCGGGTTCATTCGTTTTAATTTTAATTGTTGCTATATTTAATAATGTTGTTGAAATTCCATTTTTGTCGTTGTTTCTTACCATAATATTTAAAGCATCATTATAATACTTTAAAGCTTGTGGGTATTGTTTTTTAAGCATATAAATATCTCCAATATTTCCAATATTATTGGCAATAGTGGATTTGTCATTTAATTTTTGCTTTAAAGTTAACGATTCGTTAAAGTAACCTAACGCTTTATCGTATTGTTTAAGCCATTTATGAATTAACCCAATGTTATTTAAAGTGTAGGCAATTGATTTCTGATTTTTGGTTTTTTTATAATAATTTAAAGCTCTGTAACAATATTCATAAGCCTTATCATATTCCTGTAAATCTTTGTATAATAATCCAATGTTATTGAAACTTTGAGCCATTCTTTCCTGATAATTATCTTGATTTTCGGCATTGTTAGCATTTTCAGCAATTTTTAAAGCTTTTACAAAATATTTCATTGCTTCATCAAAAAGCCCCCACTCTTTAAAAATTGAGCCTATACGATTAATAGTATTACTTAAATTATCAGCATCTTTTTGTTTTTCGTATTTATTTTTAGCTAATCTTAAATATATAAGCGATTCTTGTTTATCTCCATTATAGTAATATAGTTTACCTAATAAATCCAATAATTGCGTTTCAGTTTTCTCGTTATGCTCGTTTCTCGCATTTTCAAGTCCGGTTTTAGCATATTCAATTGACTTATCAATGCTATCTGGAAAATATTTATTTGCAATTTCAAATAGTTGAGTAGAAGAATAATTTATAAAATTTTTACTCAATTTAGTTTCTTGCGGATAAGATAAAAACGAATAAAAAGTAAATGATATTAATAAAAACAATATGTATAATATGTGTTTCAAAATTCAGTTGAACATTTGTTAGTTTACAGTGCTAAATTAATAATAATATTAATACAAAAAAATATTTTATTAATTTTAAAGCATGAAAAATCCACTTACCGATAAAACATATAATAAAAGGCGAATACCAAAGAAGTATCCAGTTAGGGGAGAATATTTCCGCGACCAAACTGCAATCCTTCATTCAATGGAATTTCGACGTTTAAAGCATAAAACGCAAGTTTTTTTTGCTCCCGAAAACGACCATGTTTGTACAAGAATTGAACATGTTTTACATGTTGCAACTATTTCAGCATCAGTATGTAAAGGGTTAAATAAATATGGTTGGAAGTTAGATACTGAATTAGCTTATGCTATTGGCTTAGGACACGATTTGGGGCATGCTCCGTTTGGACATACCGGCGAAGAAGCATTGTGCGAAGCTTTAAACAAACCTAATTCTTTTATTCACGAGATTCATAGTTATAAAATTGCAGAACACCTTGCACAAGACGGACATGGTTTAAATTTAACTTTTGCTGTTTTAGATGGAATTATTTGTCATTGTGGCGAAAAATTCGATAGAGCTATTGCTCCTTCCAATATTATTAAAGAGCTTGATAGCATAACCGATAGAGCAAGTATTCCAAATACTTACGAAGGTTGTATTATGCGTTTTGCCGATAAAATTGCATATCTCGGTCGCGATTTAGAAGATGCTTTTATGGTCGAGGATTTTATCAACATTAATAATGTACCTAAAAATATTAAAAAAAAGTTAGGTAATAAAAATGGTGAAATTATTAATCACTTTGTTATTAATTTAATTGAAAGCTCAAAGGAATCAACTGAAATAAAGCTTTCTGCTCAATATTATGAATTAATGAATGAGCTTAAAATATTTAATTATAAGTACATATATAATAACAAAAAGATGCTTGAGTTTGGCAAATATTGTAAAAAAATAATATTAGCCCTTTTTGAACATTTTTCGGAACTTATTTTAAATTTTGGAAATGATTTTGAAAAATATAAATCTTTAAATTTAAAAATTGACCGTTCCTTTGGCTTATATATTGAAAAAATGAATGAATACTATTCAAAAACAAAAGCTCCAATAAAACAAATTGTAGTAAATTTTATTGCCGGCATGACCGACCATTATGCAATTGAAGCAATGAAGCAAATATCGTTGCCAAAGCCAATTACATTTATAAAATAGCAGAAATAAGCTATTCGGGTTGTAAAATTGTTTCATTGGTTTCTGTCCCGAAGTTCCGAAGCAGCGCCACTACTACCCGTTAGACCGCTTTATTATTTTTATATTCCACGACCTTTAGGTCGTGGCAATATATATAATTTTGCAATAATTTATTTGGAAAGATGTCTATTATATTATTTCTTTTTATTATCTAAATCTTCAAAAGTCACATCAGGAATGCTGGTGTTTTCAGATTTAGTATCTGTATCTGCTTGGCTGTTATCACTTTCATTAACGACATTGTTTTTATTTATATAATCAACAACATCGCTTAACCCTTCGGCAAATTTCTCGAAATCTTCTTTATATAAAAATATTTTATGTTTTTCGTAAAAAAAATTACCATCAACCGTCGAACGTTTTTTGCTTTCGGTAATAGTTAAATAGTACTCATCCCGCTTAGTAGCTTTTACATCAAAAAAATAGGTTCTTTTACCAGCTCTAACTGATTTTGAATAAATATTTTCACGCTCATTTTGTGGGTTTTCATCGTGTTTTTCGTTTTCTTCCATAGTTCATATTTTTTATAAGTTTATATGACTTAAATCAAACTATGCAAATATATGAATTTTTTAAATACAAATAAAAAATACAATTATTTAATTTTTAGGTTTATAACTATTATACTTTAAATGGGTTAAATTATTACATTTGAGTTTAAGGTATATGGTATAAAGATATAGGGCAAGTCGTTAAAAATTCACTATATTTGAAAAAAAAGTTCCCCTGGTTTTTTGTACCTTGTTAATCTTTTCTCAATAGTTGCAGTTAAAATTCTACATTGGATATTCAACATTTTACATTTACCCCGTTTGATAAGATTAATAAAACAGGAACAACTACTAAAATTAAATTATCTAACGGGGTGAATTATTTGTCTTTTGCTTTTAAAAATGTAGAATATAGAATTTTCAACCGCAAAATGTAGAATGAAAGTTAATATTCATTAAAAGAATACCACCTAATTAGTGCTTGTCTATAATATCGTAATAATAGTATAAAGCTCCTAATTCCAAGTCCTAAATTCCAAGTTTGGGGCTTGGGATTTGAGACTTGGGGCTTGAGGTTTTGGGCTATACCTTATACCTTGAGCTTTTTGTATTCATTAAATGTTAAAATTTATCCCGTTTTCAGTATATATATAGTTTTTATAATAATAAATAAGATTAAAAGACTAATTTTGCATCTTTATAATTAAAAGGTTCATAAAACAATATGTTAAGTCGTAGATTATTGCGTATCAAAGTGATGCAGATGTTGTATGCTTATTTTACACGCGACAATAAAGAAATTCAGTTAACCGAAAAAGAATTATCTCATAGTATTTTTAAAGCTTTTGAATTATATCATTACCTTTTATTATTAATAATTGAAATTCGCGATTTTACTGCAAACAAAATTGAATTTGCTCGTAACAAATATCGTCCTTCCGATAAAGAACTTAATCAAAGTGAAAAATTTATTAATAATTCGGTTATTAAAATGATTGAAAATAATCAACAGTTTAAAAAGTTTTTAACAGATAATAAGTATTCATGGGTTAATAATCCCGAATTAATCAGAAAAATTTATTATGATATTATTGAATCTGATAAATTTAACAGGTATATTAATAGCGAAAAAACTGGTTATAATGAAGATAAACAAATTATAATTGATATTTATACAAACCAGATTTCGGTTTGCGAAGAACTTTTTAATGTTTTAGAAGAGCAAAGTATATATTGGAACGATGATGTTGAATTTATTATCAGCATGATAAATAAAACTATTTCAAATTTTAAAGAAAATCAACCTAATGAACGTCCGCTTGCAGACATGTACAAAAATGATGATGATATTGACTTTGTAAAAACATTGTTTATGAAAACTATTACCAATCATAGCGATAACAGCAAATTAATTAGCCTGCAAACTAAAAACTGGGAAATAGAACGAATTGCCTTTATGGATATGCTAATTATGGAAATGGCAATAGTTGAGGCAACCGAAATGAAATTTATTCCAACAAAAGTTACATTGAATGAATATATCGAAATCTCGAAATATTACAGTACCGATAAAAGCAGTAATTTTATTAATGGGATTTTAGATAAAATGTTTGTTAAACTAAAATCGGAAAATAAAATTGTTAAAAAAGGCAGAGGGCTTATAGGTGAAAGCATTTAAGAGGGATTCTAAAAATTAGATTTGAGCCAGACAAAATTTTAAAAAGGGATAGGGTATAGAGGTATAAGCCGGCTCACAAACCTTATACCTCTATACCTATTCCCATACTCAATAAGCAATTTTTAGAGCTCCTTAATATTATAGTGTCTGTATATAAAGAGGAGCTCTAAAAATTGAATAATGAATATTTGAACAATAGAATAATGAATAGACATTTTTCCAATTAAATATTTGTACTGATACGGAACTAAAATGCAAAAAAATCCTATTGATATTAAGACTCGAAATGAATATTGTTTTGCAAATTTATTAAGTGTCAGTATAATTGCCACGACCTGTCATCCTGAGCGAAGTCGAAGGAAGGTCGTGGTTTAAATTATAAAGAAGAGGAACGGCTTTAGCCAAAATATCTTTTCATAAATCCAAGTCATTGTTGATTTATCTCCAACATACGATAGCTAACGGATTGTAGTCTATATGATAAATTTCATTTGTTTTGGCTAAAGCCAAATTTATTATTTTTATATTCCACGACCTTTAGGTCGTGGCAATATATATAATTTTGCAATAATTTATTTGGAAAGATGTCTAATGAAGAAATAATACAAATTGCTGATTTTATGCATGTTTATACTTCGCTACTCGTTATTAAAATGTTTAATTGTTTTTTCAATAAAGATAAATCCATAGCTATCGGATCTCTAACAAACAGCATTTCAGAATATTGATTAGTCCCCGACTATAATCGGGGGTAAAAAATGAATTAAAAATTTGGGCTTTAACCCCTAATTTGACTTTTTCAGCAGACCCTAATTAACAAATTTTATTTTATTTAATTGAAAATGATAATTAACTTTGCACAAAATTTATTAAAAATGAAGTTTGTTAGTTTAATAGTTGTTTTTACAATTTCATTATTATTTGCATGTAGTTCAAATAATAATGAAGTATCTACCGATTTAATTAATAATCCGTTATCGGCTTCAAATAGTACCAATACAAGTATGCTTCCAAAGTTCAAATGGAATGAGCAAGTTCACGATTTTGGAGTAATTATTCAAGGCGAAAAAGTGTCGCATTCTTTTACTTTTAAAAATATTGGGAAGTCGAATTTAATAATTAGCTCTGTACATGCAAGTTGTGGCTGTACTGTTCCAAAATATGATACAGAACCTGTGTTACCAGGTAAAACAGGTAAAGTTGAAGTTGTGTTTGACAGCTCAGATAGAAGTGGTATTCAAAATAAAACAGTTACGGTACTATCTAATACTCAACCAAATACAATAAAATTGCATTTTTCGGCAGAAATAGTTATTCCAGAAAAAAAATAATTTATTAATCTTTAAATATATAAAAATGAATAGTTTACTTACAGTTTTATTAATGGCAGACCCAAGCGGTAAAAGTAGCCCATTAATGTCGTTATTACCTTTATTGCTTATAATTGTTGTTTTTTACTTTTTTATGATTCGTCCTCAAATGAAAAAACAAAAAGAAATGAAGAATTTTCGTCAATCATTAAAAGTTGGCGATAAAATAATTACTTCTGGCGGTGTTTATGGTAAAATAGCCGAAATGAGAGAAAATGCTATAATAATGGAAGTAGAAGACAAAATGCGAATGAAAGTTGATATAGCTTCAGTATTTCGCGATTCGAGTGATTTAGCAACCAAAAAATAAATAATTGAAATCTGATTTACTCAGACAAATAAGAAATTTATTTAAAGAAGATAATATCAGACTTAACAAAAGGTTTTTGATATTCTTCTTCTTTTTGTTATTATCTACAACTATTTGGTTTTTAAATGCTTTAGATAAAACATATATTGCCGAAATCAGCTATCCTGTAGCTTATTATAATTTCCCATCGAACCGAACAGAGACTAACGATTTGCCTTCTTATTTTACACTTAGAGTTGAAGCTTCGGGGTATTTTTTATTAAAACAAAAAATCGGAAACTCCGTTTATCCTATACAAATAAACATTTCAAAATATTTGCCCGAAATTTATTTAACAGATACATCAAAATTTTTCATTAGAACTTCATCGTTCCTTGGAGAAATTGAGAATCAGCTTTCTGAACAAGTTAAAATTATTGAAATAAATCCTGAATCAATTAATTTTATATTTGCTGAAAAATCAACTAAAATTATTAAAGTATATCCTAAAATTAAATACAAGCTTAAAAGACAATTTATTGAGAAAAACATAAAAGTAGTTCCATCTAAAATAATTGTTAGTGGTCCAATTAATATTTTAGATACATTAACTCAAATACCAACAATTTTAAGCAATTTCGAGAATTTAAGCAACTCTATTTCACAGGAAATACCACTTAAATCGTTTAAATATTTAACATACTCGACTAATAAAGTGTTTGTTACAATAAATATTGAAAAATTTACCGAATCAAGTATTGATATTCCTGTAATTTTAATTAATAAGCCCGATAGTATTAACATTCAGCTAAATCCCGAAAAAATTAAATTAAAATTTTATGTCGGATTAAGCAATTTTAAACATGTAAATCGGGCTCAATTTAGAGTTGTTGCCGATTATAATGAAATTATAAAAAATAATACAAATAAATTGAGCGTTGTTATTAAAGAATTTCCAGCGTATGTTTTCAATTTAAACTGCAACCCACTAACTGTTAATTATATAAAAAGAAGTAAGAAATGATTTCCATTGGTTTAACGGGTGGAATTGGAAGTGGTAAATCTATTGTATCTCAAATGTTTGAGATACTTAATATCCCTGTTTATAATTCAGATTTTGAAGCAAAAAAAATTATGCAAACCAATTCTGAAGTGAGAATCGGGATAACTAAACTATTTGGCAAAAACGCTTATAAAAACAATCTGCTGAATAAAAGTTATATTGCTTCAAAAATTTTTATTAACAACGAATTAAAAGCCAAAGTAAATAACATCGTTCACAAATCTGTAATTCAACATTATAATTTATGGAAGAAAAATCAAATTAACACAAAATTTGTTTTAATTGAATCGGCAATTTTGTTCGAAACAAAAATTGCATCAATAAATAAATTTAATATTTTATTGGTCTCACCAAAAGAATTAAAATATAAGCGATTAATTGAGCGAGGATTAAGCTACAAAGATATAGAAACTCGGGTTTCAGCTCAATTTACTGATGAACAAAAAATAAAATTAGCCGATTTTGTGATAATTAATAACGAAAAAAAGTTTGTATCGAAACAAGTATTTTCAATTTTAAAAAAAATAAACCATTTAATTGAGAAAGATTGAGAAAAACCAGTGAACAATGAACAATAATAACAATGGTCACACAATAGTTAATACAATGGTCACACAATTGTTTTCTAACTGCATTACAAATACTGACAATTGTATGACTATTGAATGACAGTGAGTTTTTTTGAACAGTAAACAGTAAACAGTAAACAGTGAACAGTAGGCAGTAAGCAGTAAGAAGTGAACCAGAAACCAGAAACCTGAAACCCGAAATAGTAAACAGTGAACTTTTTTGAACAATAAAAAAAACTCTAAACTTTATACCAATTAACATAATGTAAAATACAAACAGATGAAATTAGGAAAATGGATAGGAGGTGGATTAGGTTGGGCGTTTTTCGGTCCAATTGGAGCATTGTTTGGTTTTGCTATTGGTTCAATATTAGATGTTGACGCTGTTGTTTCGGTAAAAAAAAATTATAAAACTACACGTGGCGACTTTACTTTAAGTCTTATTGTTCTTATTGCAGCAGTTATGAAAGCCGATGGTAAAGTATTAAAAGTTGAACTCGATTATGTAAAGCAATTTTTAATAACCAATTTAGGACAAGATTCGGCAAAAGATGCTTTAAAAATGTTGAAAGATTTATTAAAGCAAGACATCCCTGTTTATGATGTTACACAACAAATTCGCCAATATTTAGATTATTCGTCTCGTTTACAATTATTGCATTTTTTGTACGGAATAGCAAAAGCCGATGGTCAGGTTCACGAAAGCGAAATAAAATTAATTTGGGAAATAGGATTAGGCATGGGATTATCAAGTCAAGATGTTAATTCTGTTGTAGCAATGTTTACAAATAATTTGGAATCGGCTTATAAAATTTTAGAAATTGACTCAAATGCAACAAACGAAGAAGTAAAAAAAGCATATCGAAAACAAGCTCAGACACATCATCCCGACAGGGTTAGTTACCTTGGCGAAGAAATACAAAAATCTGCCAAAGAAAAATTTCAAAAAATTAGCGAAGCTTACGAAAAAATTAAAAAAAATAGGCATGGGGTGTAATAGACAAAAAGTTGGCTAAATTTTATACGATTTGTTCAAGTGGACAAAAAGTAGGCTTTATTTCTCTTTATTATTTTCTATATTGATAATTATATACTAAATTTGTTGTGTCAAACAAAACTAAAAAGTAATAATGTACCAGAAAAAATAAAAAGAGATTGAAGTATTCCAGAAAGTATAAAAAAAAAAATTTGGGAAAATGATGGTGATAAATGCGTTTTATGTGGAAGTAAAGTAGACTTTGATTTGACCATGACATCCCATTTTCACAAGGTGGTTCAAATAGTACAAATAATATTAGAGTTTTATGTCGTTCATGTAATCGAAAAAAGCACGATAAAATTGGTTGGGCTGAAGAAGAATAAATACAGCCCCTAATACAATGTTAGAATTTAGCGGGCAGTTATGTGCAAAATGACATAGTTAACAACAAATACAATTTTCAACTGTTTGACACTCCCGATAGCAATCGGGACTGCAAGTAAATGCCAAGCTAAATCAAGCGTCAAACGTTATTGCAAAATGATTAATTGTTGACTATAAATCAAAGACTATAAGTTACATTAGAAAAATAATAAAAAAATCATCCTAACTCATAAATATTTTTTACTTACCGTTCAGTTCTTACCCTGCAACCTAAAAAGATGTTATAAAACAATATCCTGTTTTTGTAAATGTCATATTAAAACCGTAAATTTGTCTATTAATTCTATAGACTAATAGCATTTATATATTTATTACACATATTTCTTATAATGAGTAGTTTATACGAACAACTTAAGCAGGATATCCGTTTTGAAGAAGGCATGAAAGCATGCATTAACTGCGGAACATGTACTGCTATTTGTGTGGCTTCCGAATTTTATGATTACGACCCACGAATTATTGTAGATACAGTACAGAGCAGGGACGAGCATAAAATTGAAGAATTATTAAAAAGCGAAACAATATGGTATTGCGGAGAATGTATGTCGTGTAAAACCAGATGCCCCAGAGGTAATACACCCGGGCTTATTATCATGGCTTTACGTTCTCTTTCGCAAGAATTAGGATATTTTGTGGAATCAGAAAAAGGTCGGCAGCAATTGGCTATAAAAAGAACTGTTGGTGAATGGATTCTTTCAAAAGGTTATTGCCTTTATCTTGAAGGAGTGGGAACTGAACTACATCCCGAGCAAGGACCTGTGTGGGATTGGATTCAAAAGAACTGGGCAGCGGTTTTTAAAAGATTGGGTGCTAATTACCAAGGCGACGGACCGGGAATACTAAGAAAAATACCCGAGGAATCGTTAGAAGAAATTAGAAGAATATTTGAAGTTACAGGTGGAAAAGCCAGATTCGATAAAATTGAAGAGTTTTCGAAAAAGAAAGCCGAAGAATTGAGTGTTGAATTTGGAAGTGGACTTGACAACGAGTATTTTTCTCACATTTATAAATATAACTCCGGGAACCATAACCATAAATCTTAAAGAAAAGCATTAACTAAAGTATTTTCAAATGATTATAGAAGGTAAACAAAAGATTTGGAAAGACTATCAGAAAGAAATTTCTGATGACAAATATTTTTATGTTCGAAGCTGTGTCAGGCAGAATTTCTTTCCTGGTGCCGAAACCACTTTTCTTAGAATATTAAAGGAATTAGGTAAAGAAGTACACGAAAATCCCTGTCATACAACCTGCACTGGCATTGGTTATCATAGTGATATTATTCCTGTTGATACTTTGATGACTGTTGTCGCGAGACAGTTTGCTTTAATGACTGAGTCGGGTTACGAAAACCTTGTTCCATCTTGTATTACTTCTTTTGGCATATATACAGAAGTGATGGACACCTGGCATCATTTTCCGGGAACAGAAGCGAAAGTACGTGAATATCTTAAAAAAGCTACAGGTAGAGAATTTCAAATACCCAAAAATCTTGCGCATGCGAGCGATGTTATTTTTAAGTTTCGAAAAGAAATAGCTCAGAAAGCAAAATATCGTTTAACAAATCAAAAAACAGGTGAACCATTAAACGTTGTTGAGCATATTGGATGCCATTATGCTAAAATGTTTCCCTCAAAAGGAGTTGGAGGTGCCGAATATCCTTATGTACTCGTTGGTATGGTCGAAGAATGGGGTGGAAAAGTTATTGATTATCCCGAAAGAAGACATTGTTGTGGATTTGGCTTCAGGCAATATTTGGTTCAGGCAAACAGAGGTTATTCCATGGCTTGCTCGCATAAAAAATTTGAAAGTATGGAGCCATATAAGCCCGACATGATTATATCAAATTGTCCAGGATGTCATATATTTCTTGATAAATGGCAATATGCTATAAGCGAAATGGAAAATAAAACTTATGGACCTAATGGCGAAGGAATTCCTGTGTTTACTTTTGAAGAAGTTGCGGGATTGGTTCTCGGGTATGATCCGTGGGATATTGGCTTACAAGTGCATCAGGTGCCTTGCGAACCTGTACTCAAAAAAATGGGAATTTTATACGACCCCGAAAAAAAATACAAAGGACTTCATGGAGAAGATTTAGGAAAACCAGTTAAGTCAGCATTTAAACAATAAAATTAAAATGCTAATAAACTATTTTATGAAACATTTACGACAAAAAATTTGGACACACTACTTGCTCCGATTGAGCGGAAAGGGAATAATTATAAATTAAAAAAGTTTTAAGTTTTTAGTTTCGGGTTGATGGTTTCTGGTTTCGAGTTTGAAGTTTCTGGTTTTTAACAACCAAAAACCTCAAACTAAAAACCCTAAACCAATAAAAATATAAGTAATTAATAATGAAACTTAACTAAAATATAAACACATGAAAATAATATATGGATAAGAAAAAGGTAATAGTTATTGGGGGTGGCATTGCCGGAATGGAATCATCTTCATTTCTGGCGGCTATGCTTTATGATGTAACAATTCTTGAAAAATCAGATAAACTCGGCGGTCATCTGAACAACTGGGAACGGCTTTTCCCTACCATGCGTCTTGGCAAAGAAGTATTAGATTATCTGAGTCAGGGAGTGAACAATAAAGTTGAAGTCGTGTGTAATGCTGAAATTAATCAAATCGAAAAAAAAGGTAAGAATTTTAAATTAACACTTGCCGATGGCAGAACTTTTGATGCAGGCGCAATTCTTGTCGCCACCGGATATGACATTTTTGATGCACGAAAAAAAGAAGAATACGGATATAAAATTTATGACAATGTAATAACCTCTGCCGATCTTGAAATGATGTTTTCTGAAGGAAAAGAAATCCGATTGGCTGATGGCAGAACTCCCAAACGTATAGGTTTTGTTCATTGTGTAGGGAGCAGAGATGAAAAAGTAGGAAATGCTTATTGTTCTAAAGTGTGTTGTGTTACAGCGGTTAAACAATCTGTAGAAATTAAAAATCACATTCCTCAATCAGAAGTGTTTTGTTTTTATATGGACATGCGAATGTTTGGAATGCACTTTGAATTTATGTACAAGGAAGCGCAGGAAAAATACGGAGTAAATTTTATCCGTGGACGACTTAGCGAGGCATGTGAAAATATGGATGGCTCTATTGTTGTAAAAGTTGAAGATACACTTGCAGGAAGACCTTTACGAATGAGTTTAGATTTACTTGTGCTTATGGTTGGCTTTGTTCCATCGGCAGGGTCAAATGAAGTAGGAAAAATGCTGGGGCTCCATTTAGGTCCAAATAAATTTTTTAAGACTATGGATCAGCATACGCTCACCAATGTCTCTAACGTAGAAGGGGTGTTTTATGCCGGAGCATGTACTGCCCCAAAAACCATTACAAATACAATTACTGATGCCAGAGCAGCAGCAGCAACAGTGGCAAGTTATCTTAACGAACATCCTATTTGTAAAAGAATGATATGAATTTTTGAAGAATGATAGATTTCGGATATAATCTAAATAAAGACAGGCAGATAGATTTTGATGTAAACAATCGAAAGATAGCTCAGTATGTAAAAAAAAATGAGCCAACGTTTAGTGTTTGTATTTCATGCGGAACCTGTACAGCAACATGCAGTGCCGCACAGTTTACTGATTTTAATTTCAGAAAGTTAATGATTCTGATTAATAGGGGAGAAACCTTAAAGTTGAAAAACGAAATCAGTAAATGTATGCTTTGCGGTAAATGTTTTTTGGCTTGTCCGAGAAATGTGAATACCCGGAATATTATATTGAATATTAAAAAGGCAGTTGATTTATTATAAATATACTACAATGAATTTCAATCCATTTGTTTTGCCTTTTACTGTTGGTCTTGGATTTCTTTTAATAATGGTAATCTATCGTTTTATTCGTTGGATTTCTAAACTTCCTTTTGTCGACAGAAAAAAATTATGGATGGGACTTATTACCCAAAAAATATTTTTAGCGGTAAAAGAAATTTTCCTCGAAAGTCTTATTCATCGTAAAATTTTTCGTATCAACCCGCTACTTGGATATATGCACATGACACTTGCCTTGGGATGGTTTTTATTAATTGTTGTTGGAAATATAGAATCTCGGTTATATGGAGGTTCTGAGTTAAATCCGCCGTACTATCCAATTTTTCTTAGATATTTTGTTCACGACCACTCGAATATTCCTTATGGTGTTTTTTTTGCTAACCTGATGGACTTTCTTTTATTATTTGTGCTGAGCGGTGTTATTTTAGCATATATTAAACGGGCTTTTTCTTTTATTTTTGGGGTTAAAAGAAAACCTCGCAGAAAAATACAGGATATTGTTATTATGATTACTCTATGGACAATTTTTCCACTTCGTTTATTTGCCGAAAGTTTTACAGCCAGCGTACATGGTAACGGAGGTTTTTTAACGGGGACGGTTGGTAGCTTCATGTCTTATCTCCCCCATACAAATGAAATTGCATATACTTTCTGGTGGCTATATTCTATATCGCTGGGTACCTTTTTCGTGGTTTTGCCCTTTACACGATATATGCATATTCCTGCTGAGGTTTTACTCATATTTATGCGAAATTCAGGCATTAGAACAGAAAAAGAATTTACCAGCTATTCCGATCTTGAGGTTTATTCCTGTCCAAAGTGCGGAATGTGTATGGACAAATGTCAGATGGGTTTTGCAGCAAATATAAAAGATATGCAGTCGGTTTATTTTATTCAATCAGTTCGTAATCATAAAATTGAAGAAAAAAAGCTATTCAACTGTATGGTTTGTGGACGATGTCAGGAATTTTGTCCTGTTGGGATTGACCTTAACGCACAGAGGATGATTCAACGGAAGTTCATGTCAAATTTTGTAAGTTCTACTTTTGATTATCTTCCTGTTATTTCATTACCAACCGTTGATGTTTTATATTTTGCCGGTTGTATGACACATTTAACTCCTGCCATTAAAAAAGCAATGCTCAAAATTTTTGAACACGCAAAAGTTAACTTTAACTTTATGGATGCCGATGGAACTGTTTGTTGTGGCAGACCGTTAATGTTAACAGGAAAAGATATTGAAGCAAAAAAAATAATTAAAAAGAACGAAGAAACTATTCGTAATTCAGGTGCAAAATTATTAGTTACATCGTGTCCTATTTGTTTTAAAATATTTAAAGAAGAGTACGCTTTGAATATCGAAATAATGCATCATTCGCAATACTTATTAAAATTGGTTGAAGAAAGTAGAATTTTCCTTTCTCAATCAGAAATAAAAGCTGTGTATCACGATCCGTGCGAACTTGGAAGAGGTTCAGGAATTTATGAAGAACCGCGAAAATTATTAGGAAAAACAGTTCAACTTCAGGAGATAAAAAATTCTAAGGAAGCATCGCTTTGTTGTGGTGGAAGCTTGGGTAATACCCAAATGGATTCATTTAAACGCGATATGATTTCTGCCGATGCCTGTAAGCAGCTTTTAAAAGGCAATCCCGAAATGTTGATTACTGCATGCCCTTTATGTAAGAAAAGTCTTGGTAAATTCTCAACGATAGACATAAAAGACATTGCCGAAGTGATTGCAAATCGTATGGAAAATGATAAAACCATAAAGGAGTCGAAAGAAATGGTTTCAGTTTAACAAAGAGTTTAATAAATTATTTTTTCGCTTACATTGGTCTGTAACTCACATATAAAATACGCCAGTATAAAGTGTTTGACCATAATATCAATATTTTTAATTTATAGGCTATATTAGGTATAGGGAATAAGGGTATAAGAAATGACAGCTAATTGCTTATACCATATACCTTTGTACCTGATACCCATAAGTTCAGAATTATAAATATGACATAAATTTACATTTTTCTCGACTTTATAGACAGACACTAATTAGTGTTTGTCTATAAAGTCTTGTCTGATTCATAATGTTCGAGTTTGAGCCCCTGTTGAATATTTGCATTCGCAAATTCTACAGGGTAAACATACGAAGTTTTGAAAACCAAGGAGTTTACTGTAGTAAATGACTGTTTTTTAATACGAGAATAACGCAAAAATCGGACATTATGGACAGACACTAATTAGTGTTTGTCCATAAAGTCAGTGTCTGAACTATAATGTTCGAGTTTGAGGCATGCGAAGTTTTGAAAACCAAGGAGTTTACTATAGTAAATGACTGTTTTTTAATACGAGAATAACGCAAAAATCGGACATTATGGACAGACACTAATTAGTGTTTGTCCATAAAGTCAGTGTCTGAACTATAATGTTCGAGTTTGAGGCATGCGAAGTTTTGAAAACCAAGGAGTTTACTATAGTAAATGACTGTTTTCAAAACGAGCATAACGAAAAAATCGGACATTATAGACAGACACTAATTATATCATGTCCTTTGGTTCGTATCTTCGCAAACTAATATCTATCAATTTTATTTCTTACTTTTCTTCGCTTTCGGGTTTGTAACATAAATATCGGGAACTAATATCCACTTCCCTTTTTCAAGTCTTAAACCATCAAAAGTTCCGTCGGGACCATAAAATTGAAATTTGCCTGTTTTTGATTTACTTTCGGGACTTAAATGGTCAAATACAATTGCATTTACAGTTTCGTTATATTTACATGTCATGGTTGCTTTTATTGAAAATTCGAAAATCATTCTTTTTTGCATTTTGTTTCCGATTTTAAATACAGGTTTTCCAAAAGTTGGTTTACTATTATTGTTAAATGTTAAAACTTCAATAATTTTTTTATTTGTATAATAGTTATTTCCGTCCCAGCCAAAAAGAATATAATAGTTTTTACCCTTAAAATCATAATTATACATATCATAATATAAAGCGCCATACCAACTAAAATAACTTAAAACAGCAGTTTCGGGATTTGTTACTGAATCTGATTTATCGGCAAGCAAATATGTTTGCATACTGTTACGTTTTTCGTTATTATACTGTATAAATCCATAGTATTTAAAGCTACCATCACTAAATTTTAAATTCCAGGTAATAATCCGACATAAATTATCTTTAGAAACAAGTTTCCCTATATGCTTTAAACTGTCAAATTTATTATTAAATGAATTTTCTTCTGATAACAAATTATAGAACAATTTTTGAATCGTATCATTTAAAGCAATTTTTTCGGAATCAGTTCTTAAAAACTTAATGTTATCGCGATAAAATAATGAATCGAATAACGTTTTTAAGTTTTTTTCTTTAATATCAAAATCCTGAGCAAGTATAACATTACTAATTAATAATGTAAAAAATATAATTATCGAAACTATTACTTTATTCACTTATGATTTTATTTTTAATAAAATATAAACAAAATTAGGCATTTTTCATAAACATTAAAAAGTAGTTTACACTTTTTTTATAAAAAGCACCGTAGGTGCTTACTGTTTATAGCAAAAATTAAAAAAATAACATTTAGATACGTAGTAGCGACCTGTTAAAAGAACATTGTTTTACAGGACGTTCCTATGGAACTTAATACATGATGTGCATTCTTTATCTATAAACAGTTCATCTCTACGGGATTTATTCACAAAGAAAAAGTGTAAACCTTGAAATGAAAAATGTCCAAAATTAAGGATTAAATATTATCAAGTGCTTCCAAAATAATTTTACAACTTTGTGTAATTTGTTCATTATTAATAATTAGTGGTGGCGATATTCTTATAGCAGAATTGCAAAATAAAAACCAATCAATAATTAATCCTTTATTTAAACAGTAAGAAATACATTTTTTTACATTTTCAAAAGAATCGAGTTGAATAGCAAGCATTAAGCCTTTACCACGAATTTCAATAATTCTTTTATGAATTAATAATTTTCTAAAAAGTTTTTCTTTTTCTTCTACTTGTTTTATCAGTTTCTGATTATCAATAACTTTTATTGCAGCAAGCGATGCAGCACAACTTACGGGATGTCCGCCAAAAGTTGAAATATGTCCTAAAATAGGATTATTGCTCAAGCACTCCATAACATTTTGCTTTGAGGCGAATGCTCCAAGTGGCATACCACCACCAAATGCTTTTGCTAAAATAATAATATCTGGCACAACATTATATGATTGATATGCAAAAAAATTTCCGGTGCGTCCCATTCCGGTTTGAACCTCATCGAATATGAGCAGCGAACCAGTTATATTACATTTATTTCTTAAAACTTGCAGAAAATCAAAATTGGCAGGAATATATCCGGCTTCGCCTTGTACAGGTTCAACAATAACACATGCAGTATCTTTTGTAATTTGTTCTAAATCTTCAACATTGTTGAAATTTAAAAATTTAACATTTTGCAATAAAGGTTTAAATTTTTCGGTATATTCGTTATGGCTTATAAGACTTAAAGCTCCAATTGTACTGCCGTGATATGCATTATTACATGCGATAATTTCTTTTCGTCCGGTAAATCGTTTTGAAAGTTTTAAAGCCCCTTCAACAGCTTCGCTGCCAGAGTTTACAAAAAATACCGAATCGAATTGCTGATTTGATATTTCTGCAATTTTTTCGGCTAATTTAACTTGTGGTTTTTGAACGTATTCGCCATAAACCATCAAATGCATGTATTTGCCAACCTGTTCGGTTACTGCATTTATAACTTGCTCGTTTGAATGTCCAATACTGCTTACAGATATTCCGGAAATTAAATCAATATATGATTTACCATTATTATCATATAAATAAATGCCTTTAGCACTTTCAATTTCGAGAAATATCGGTTCGGGCGATGTTTGTGCAATATGTTTTAAAAATAAATCTTTTAATGACAGCATGACACAAAGATAAACAACTATACCTAAAAAATTGAAAAATAATATAAGAATTTTAGAATTTGATATTTCAGGTATAAGGTACAAAGGTATGGGGTATAAGGGATTCGCAGTTATTCCCTATTTCCTTATACCATATACCTTAAAATGAAAAAGATTGGTATTACAGACAAACACTAAAAAAAGATTATTTTACAATTACGTTTATTTCGCTTAACAGCTTATCTTTATATGATTTTCCAACAGGAATAAGTTTTGTACCTTCTTCGAGTTTAACTATTATAGAGTTATCTTCTATACCTTTTATTCTATTGATATTTACTATAAATGAACGGTGTACGCGTTTAAACTTTTTTGCAGGAAGTTTATCTTCAATAGACTTCATAGTAAAATGTATTGTGAATTTTTCGTTATAAGTGTTTACAATCACATAGTTTTCTAATGCTTCAACATATAAAATATCATCGTATTTTAAACGTACAAGTGCAGAGTTCTTTTTAATAAATATTTCGTCAGAATCTTCACTTTGTGAATATGGACGCTTAATAGATATAATATCATCAATACGCTTATATACCTTATCTACAGCCTTATAGAAACGAGCATAAGATATTGGTTTTAATAAATAATCTGTAACATCATACTCAAAAGCGGTAATTGCATATTTATCTTTAGCCGATACTATAATTATTTGAGATGTAACTTCTTTTAACGAATTTAAAAACTCAATACCTGTCATATCAGGCATTTCAATATCTAATAAAATAAGATGAATTGGTTCCTGGCAATTTTTTAAAGCATTAATTGCTTCAACTGCATTAGTATAAATATTAATTAAGTTAAGAGAATCAGTCCGTTTAACGAATTCCTCTAAAACTTTTCTTGACATTTTATCGTCATCAACAATTATGCAATTCATTTTGAAAAAAATTATATTACAAAATTAACTTTTTTTTTTAATTAGTCAATACAAAAATTGGGGATAATTTTATTTTGATGTGCTGAAGTCATAAAATTAGATTTAATCTAAAGTGAAAAAAGTCTATATCTCTAGTGCCTTTATTATGTCT
>Ga0154308_1231_pt1 | contig 20701 bp, 19 predicted proteins | sample RifGroA2_FD_105602 | JGI IMG/M metagenome (GOLD analysis project Ga0154308, IMG submission 105602) | Bacteroidetes bacterium GWA2_32_17
ATTTTTTCATTCACGAAAAACTTCTACATTTGTCTTTTTACTAACATCCTATTGTGTATTTCAAAGAACGATATTTGTGGGTAATCATGAGACATTTATGTTGGGGGTTTGAATGCCACATCTGATGCGGGCTTTAGCCCATAAATTCAATCCTTAACTTGACGACAATGCGAAAGTTTTCGGGATTCTGGCGGGGCAGCCTACTCGATTACCCACTGTTTGTTTTTTAGGCAACGAAAGTTTCTTTTATTGTCAGCTTAAGCTTTAAAATTTCCTTGGAAGTTAATTTATCCAACACTTTTAAAATTCTCTGTTTGTCAATTGTCAGTATTTGATCTAATACAATCCAACCTTTTTTACTGTTGTGTTTTACTTCAATTCGTGTTGGATAAGGTTTTGATTGGCTTGTCATAGGTGCAATAGTAACAGTCTGCAAATATTTATTCATTTCGTCTGGTGAAATTATTACACAAGCCCGTGTTTTTTTTATTTCACTTCCAATTGTCGGGTCAAGGTTGACTAAAACAATTTGATATTGCGTTAGTTCCATTCTTCAAAATTTTCGTTTTCAAATATGTCCACCATTAATTGCTTGTCGTCACCATTGGTATGCATATTTTTAAAAGATTTTTCCCATCCTTTTCTTGGTGATTTTTTAGGTCTAATTATTATATAGCCTTTTTCCAATATCAATTCGACTGTGTCCATGATATTATATTTTTCTAAAAGGGTTTTACTTAGCCTAATTCCCTTTGAATTTCCTATTGATATTACTGAAATGTCCATGTTAAAATGTTTTGTAATTACAAAGTAACTACATTTATTTTAAAATTCCAAATATTTTGAAGTTTTTTACAAATAGTGGGTAACGGTTTGGCGGTAAGTTTTTGTTGCCGATTTCGAAGCACTGACCTGTCAAGTTACACGAAAGTTTATTAAATGCAAAAATGATGAAATCCGCACTATCTCGGCAATAAAATATACCGCCTGTTATGCACTGGCGATTCTTGTCTGTCCGTGTGTTTGAGTCAAATTGCACTTTCATATTAAACTTGTCTATGCTTTCATTAATTTCTTTTTTGTCAAGGCCGGAGGTGGGTTGGCGTGTTTTAATTTCTCCTTTAAAGAGGGGGATAAAAATTTTGAAATTCTCTAAGGGTTGGGGCAGACACACTCTTTGGCAGGCTTTGCTTTGAGTTTGGGCTTGCGGGGGCTTGACAATGTGTGTGGATGCTGCGATGGCTCATACTAATCTAATAATTTCTTTTTCTGTTGTTTTTAATATTGATTCAAGTTTTCCTCCTTCACTTGCGTAGCCAACTGTAATATTGTCAGCAAGTTCAATCATCATTATATTTCTGATTTCCGCTGTCTGCACGGTTACTCGTTTTACTGTCTTGTCAAAAGGGCTGATGAGTAAAATTCTTCCTTGCTCCAATGGTTTTATAAGATCCGGTTCAATTTTTTCTTTTAATCCACGGGCTACCGCTATAATTATTGCCTGATTTCCTTTAAGCAAATAATGAAATACATCTTTCTCTAACTGGCTATGAAAACCGCTGATAACACAATTTCCAGCTTCTCGTTGTTGAATTGCCCAATCATAGCATTTTAAAACAGCAGACGCAGGAATTGAACGACTGCAAAAAAAAGCTGTTTTCTGTAGCTTCAAAAGTTCTATGTTTCCTATCTTATCCTTTACTTCTTGCATCAGTTCTTTCTTTATTTAATTGACTTACTTGGACACTATGTCCAACTTCTTGTCCAAGTTTAGCTCATATACTATCTTTTTCACCTCTTACTTGGACACTATGTCCAGCTTCTTGTCCAAGTTCTTTATCTTATTCATTTACAATATATTTATAATTTGGTGAATTAGCATCTTCGCCATTATCACGTATTAATCCAAGTTCTTTCATTGCTGCAAGATGTCTTTGGGCAGTTTTATAGCCAATAATAAAGTGAGATGAATATTCTCGGGTACTCGCTTCACTAACAGTTTTAAGCCATTCATAACCTTTTAATTGAGCATCATTAAGTTTAGCAACATTAGGATGATGACTAATCTTCTTAAATGCTTCCATTGTTCTTGGAAATGTGACAATTAAATTAGATTTCTGATATGTAATAACAGGCAATGGCAGATCAAATTTCTCTCTCATTGTTCTATAAGTGTCCATGCCAACACCAGTTTCTTCCATGTATCTCATCAGATTAAAAATGTAAGCTAACTCAGGGTTACGGGTTTGTGAAATAGCAGTGAAGTTTTGTAAGTCCTTAAGCGTGTTTGGAGAAATTGGTTCGCCAGGACTACGAACTTCAATCTTTTCAGGAGTAATTTCTAGTTCTACTTTTGCTCGTTTATTACTGTAATCACGATGAATTATTGCATTGATAATGGCTTCACGAATTACATCAGGGGGAAAATGGGATACCTTTTCTCTTGTAAAGTTTGACCTGTCCATACTTTCCGGAATCACTTTTTTTGCCCATTCCTTGACTTTGTCAGGAATCAGAACAAGTGCATCATCAAAACTTTCAGCATCGGGTTCTTGTCCACCACCGTAGTCAACCTTTGCTTTTATAGAAACCTGTGGAAATTTATCACGTGGATTTTTACCAAACAACAAAATACAATCACCGGTTGGTCTTGCTTCACCAGTTTTTTCATCTACTTCAAGTAAATCTTTACTTATCAGGTCATTTTTCAGTTCGTCTGAATCATAAGCAAACTCTCTCTTGGTCCTGAATATATAAAGTTCAAGGGCATCTTTTGAAAGAAAACTTATATCAGTATTTTTAACTGCATTTTGTAAAGGGCCTGTTACTGTTTTAAGAGCTTCTTTTCGTCTTTGGTTTTCTTCCTCTACCCAATCGTTGAAATCTTTATTAAAAGCCAGTATTTCTTTGTGTAAATCCCTGTCGAATGGAAGTACCTCTGCTTTGTACTCTTCTTCAAGAAGTTTCTTGCCTCCTTTGGCTTTGGAGTTTAACTCCTGAACACCATACCATACTTTTCTTATGCGGGCATTACCAATTCGTTCTGCACAGCATAGTTTCGGGAATTTTCTGGCTTTCGGGCCGCAGGGTTCAAGTGTGGCAAAAAGCCAGCAATCCGACAGGTCTTTGGTACGGAATTTTTTATCAAGCAAGGTATATTCTGCATGATCGCCGTCCCGGAATTCACCACGATATGCTGTTTCGTAAGTGCCATCCGGAAAAACAACTACTGCTCCGACTCTCGGACTGGGTGCATCTTTATTGAGTTCATCCATCGATCTTTTCATGGCCTCAATGGCTAACTCCATATAATAGCGTGGTGATTTTCGTTTTTCTTCCGGGTTTTCTTTTTTAGCCATGGTTCTTAGTTTATATTTAAGTTTTCCTCATCCACCCCATTCTCCAACTCCTTACCCATCCTGTACTTGATGTCATAATTGATGATAAAATCCAACTCCTCCTCCGTAAAACCGTAATGTTCCGCTAAAACGGTGTCGATTTCATCCATTATTTCTTTGGCTTTTTAGGGTTAAGTTTTTTAGCAGTAGTTTCTATTTGCTTTACAAAGTGCTTTTCGACTTCTGAGAGTTCGTTTTTTGTTAGCTCTTTGTATTTTTCATATTCGGCATTTGCTTTTTTCAATGCTTGTTGATGGCTTATTGTTCCTGCATTTTGCAAAATTTTATTGCCTGTCATTTTCACAAAGTCGTCTAAACGTTCAATCCAATCTTTCATATACATTGGCTTGCGATTTAGTGCTTGTAATTCTGCCAACTCCAAATATGCCGTTACCATTCGGTTCAGTACATTTAATTCTTCTTCATTCAAATAGTTTTTGGCTATTTCCGTTTCTTGTTTGGTTGGTTTTAAACCTTTTATATGAGTAAGTCCTAAATTTATTTTGTTGGCATCTATGCGTTGGTAAATTATTTCGGCTGCTGTGTGTCCGTGTGCTGCCCAGTGCATTTTGTTTTGCACTGTTTGAAAAAACTGTATAGAAATATCTGATTTGGGGTCATAATCAAAACTTGTAGCATAAATATCTAAAACTTTTCGCCAAAAAACTTTTTCAGACGAACGAATATCACGAATACGTGCCAGTAACTCATCAAAATAATTACCACCACCTGCTTGTTTCAGTAATTCATCGTTAATTGTAAAACCCTTTACAATATATTCACGAAGTCTTGCAGTAGCCCATTGACGAAATTTTGTACCTTGTTGGCTTTTTACACGATAGCCTACTGAAATGATTACGTCAAGGTTATAGTAATTGGTGGGTTTGGTAGAAAAATCGGAATTTCCGATTTTTCTCATAGATTGCTCATTGTCAAGTTCTTTTTCTTCATAAATATTTAAAATATGTTCGTTTATAGTAGAACGAGATTTTTGAAAAAGTTCAGCCATTTGGTCAATAGTTAGCCAAACTGTTTCATCTTCTAAACGAGTTTCAATTTTTGTGTTTCCGTCTTCGGTTTGGTAAATAATTATGTTTGTGTTTTCCATCTTTATTTTTCTGTTTTGTTTATATGAACAATAAACTTTGAAAGTTCAATTCCTATTTCTGTTAATTCGTTGTTATTCGTATTTCTACCTGTGGCATCATAGCCAATGTCTTCTGCTATTGCCATAAAAATAGGGTAATCGTCTAAAGCAGTTTGTTTTGCTAAAAAATATTTTTCAGTCAATTCTTCTTTTAGCAAATTTACGATTTTTATATAAAAAAACGAATGAAAATATTTTTCAAGTATTATTTCATTATTTTCCTTCTATTATTTTTATTTCTTGTTCTGATAAATCATATAGTTTGTAAACCATGGTTATCTAATTGCTGCTTTATCTAATCTTTGTTTTACCAATTCGGCAACACTCCAGTACACTTCGTTTCTTTCTACTTGTGTTAAACCAAGTTCATCAAAAATAATATCATCTAATTCTTCTCTTGGTCTGGCTTTGCAAGCTCTTTGACAAAGCTTTGGTTTGAGAGTTGGCTCGTGGGGCTTGACAATGTGTGCAATGTGTGACTGCATTTAAAAAACAAAAAATGTGTGTCGGCAAAAAATAAAACTTTATTAGGTCGGCAGGTGTGGTCGGCGGTCATTTCGATTAGTTCTTTTTTCTTGTCAAAATATGTTTTATTGTCAAGTTTCATTCAGTTGTTGTCTTTTTGCAAGGCTTGTTGGTAACTATTGTATAAACGCAATTGCGTTTATTTCGTCTTTATCAGTAAATTTGCAATTGCCTTATTGTCACAATAAAAAACGTTTTTAACCGGTTATCATCGTTTAATAATTTAAAATTTTATTTAGCATAAGCAACAGCTCTTGTTTCGCGAATAACAGTAATTCTAATTTGTCCGGGATAAGTTAATTCTTCCTGAATTCTGCGTGCAAGGTCGTTTGATAATGTTTCAGCATCTTTATCGCTTATTTTTTCGCTGCCAACAATTACCCGCAATTCTCTTCCTGCTTGAATTGCATAAGTTTTTAATACGCCGGGGTATGAAAGAGCTAAATTTTCTAAATCTTTTAATCGTTTTACATACGATTCGGCAACTTCGCGGCGGGCACCAGGGCGGGCACCACTAATTGCATCGCAAACCTGAATAATAGGCGATAGAAGATTATTCATCTCAACTTCGTCGTGGTGAGCACCAATTGCATTGCAAATCTCTGATTTTTCTTTACAACGCTCGGCAATGCTCATACCAAGTAAAGCATGAGGTAAATCGGGATTTTCGTCAGAAACTTTACCTATGTCGTGCAATAAACCGGCACGTTTTGCAGCAGTTGGGTTTAATCCTAATTCCGAAGCCATTACAGCACATAAGTTAGCTGTTTCGCGTGAATGTTGCAATAAATTTTGTCCGTAAGAAGAACGGTATTTCATTTTTCCAATCAATCTTATTAGCTCAGGATGAAGTCCATGAACTCCTAAATCAATAGTTGTACGTTTTCCGGTTTCAATCATTTCTTCTTCGACTTGCTTTTTAACTTTTTCAACTACTTCTTCGATACGTGCCGGGTGAATTCTGCCATCGGTAATTAATTGATGAAGTGCAAGACGTGCAACTTCTCTTCGGTAAGGGTCAAATGCCGATAATACAATAGATTCGGGGGTGTCGTCAACAATAATTTCAACGCCGGTGGCAGCTTCTAAAGCACGAATATTTCGACCTTCGCGTCCGATAATACGCCCTTTAACTTCGTCATTTTCAATATGAAATACTGTAACGCTGTTTTCTACAGCGGCTTCCGAAGCAACTCGTTGAATTGTTTGAATAACAATTCTTTTCGATTCTTTATTAGCAGTCATCTTAGCTTCTTCTAACGATTCGTTAATAAAAGCCATTGCAGAAGTTTTAGCTTCGGCTTTTAACGATTCAACTAATTGCGATTTTGCTTCTTCGGAAGAAAGCCCGCTAATTTTCTCGAGTTTTTCTAAATGTTCTTTTCTTTGACGGTCAAACTCTTCTTTCTTTTTTTCAACTTTTTCTAATTGAAGTTTTAAATTTGATTGAAGATTTTCAACTTCTCGTTTACCCCTGTTTAATTCTTCTAATTTTTGATTAATAGAAGATTCTTTTTGTCCGGTTCTTTGTTCAGCTTGTTGAATTTTTGAATTTTTTTCGTTTACAAATTTTTCATGCTCCGATTTAAGCTGAAGAAACTTTTCTTTTGCTAAAAGTTCTTTTTGTTTTCTGATGACTTCACCTTCGGTTTCGGCATCTTTAAGAACTTTTTTTAATTTAGCTCCAAGTGCTTTATCCCAAACAAAGTAAGATATAAAACCACCAACAATTAATGCTACAATTCCTACAATAATATTAATAATCATAATTTTAAGTATATAAATTAATAAAAAAACCCGCACTATAATTCTTTAAGCATTAATAAAAACCCAATATCACATGGGTGGGGCTACCTTCAGCTTCTGACTTCTACTGTTCCGGTTAGGGAATCCTGCAAGCAGGTTGAAGCCTGTCATAAGCTTCACGAGAATCACCCCAAAGTTGATTCTGTTGATTTTTAAAACGAATAAAGATTTAGCGCGGGCTATATCGTTTTATGTTAAAGAACGTTCTGCTCTTTTAGCAGGTAATCTTCCAACTCTTTATCTATCTCTTTTACCTTTTCTACGAAAGAAGAAATATTTTGTTTCGCTTCTAACTCATATAATTTTGTAACATATTGCAAACTTGCCATTGCTAAAAAATCTTGTCCATCTTTTCCGGCATATATTTTTTTAAATTGCAATATTTTATCATTTATACGCTTTGCTACTTTTCTTAATTTTTCTTCTTCTAACTTTTTTATTGTAAGCGGATAATACCTGTCGGCAATATTTACTCTTATAGTGAGTGTTTCGTCGTTCATATTATCATTTTAATCATTTAAAAGAGCTATACAATTATCAACTTCCCGCACAATTCTATTTATTTTTAGACGGGCATCGTTAACTTCTTTGCCCGAAATATCTATCAATTTTCCAATTTTAAGGTTTTTGTATTTTCGTTCAACTTCAGAAATAATTTTATTTTTCTCATTGAGTTGAAACTCTAACTCTGCCTTATTTTTTAAAAGAACGTTATTTTTATTTTTTAATTCGTTTACCAAAACTATTAGCTTAAATATTTTGTCTTTCAACGATATAATTAAGTCATCGTATTCGGTATTCATTTATTACATTTTATATACAAAGATATATATGAAATTGTTAAAAAAAAAATTATTTTTAAATTAAAAAAGAAATTATGTATATGTATATAATAATAAAACGATTAAATTTGTTAAATTTTATAAACTCATAATTATAATTAATTTTATTTATTATAAGAAATCAAATTTTTTAGATGAAACATCCATGACTTAAAAAGACACACGATTTATCCCGATTGAGTGGGAAGGGAATGATTATATAAGACAATATGCCACAGATTGCACAAATTAACACAGAAATGAAACTACCTTTGGTAGTTTCTTCTGTGTTAATTATTAAGAAAATAGTTTTTCTGTGTAATCTGCGTAATCTGTGGCGAAAATAAAATCATAAATATCAATGTAAATCAGCGTCTAATAAAAATATAAACAGATGAAACATCCAAGACTAAATAAAGACACACAAGGGAATGATTATATTTGAGGTTGAGGTTGAGGAATGAGATTGAGAAAATAAGATTGAAAGGATTGAAAAAACAAGATTGAATAGATTGAGAAGACAAGATTGAAGAACGTCTTCATCAATCCTATCAATCTTCTTCAATCTACATCAATCTGAAAAATATAATAAATTGAGTATCAGTAAACTAAAAAATATAAACAGATGAAAAATACTAATAAACTTTATTCTTTAGGTATTATGTCGGGTACATCGCTTGATGGTGTTGATATTGCTTTATGTCTTTTCGAAAAAAAATTAACCGAATGGCATTATAAGCTTTTAAAATATGCAACATATTCATATTCACACGAATGGAAAGAAAAACTTAAAAATGCAAATAAACTTGGTTCTTATGATTTTATTAAACTGCATAAAGATTATGGTTTTTTTCTTGGAGAATTTGTAAATACATTTATTAATGGAGTGCCTGTAAAGGTTGACATTATAGCATCGCATGGGCATACAATTTTTCATAATCCTGCCGAAAAAATTACTTTCCAACTTGGCGATGGAAATATTATTGCAGCAACAACCGGAATCACTACTATCAGCGATTTTAGAACTTTAGATGTAGCAATGGGTGGGCAAGGTGCACCGCTTGTTCCTATTGGCGATGAACTGCTTTTTAATAATTACGATTTTTGTTTAAATCTTGGAGGTATTGCAAATATTTCATATAATGTAGAAGGTAAGCGAATTGCATTTGATATTTGTCCGGTTAATATGGCAATTAACTTTTTAGCATCGTTTGTAGGCAAAGATTTTGATAAAGATGGAGTTATTGCTTCAAGAGGTAAAATAAATATTGAATTACTCGAAAAGTTAAATGCTTTAGATTATTATAATTTAAAACCTCCTAAGTCTCTTGGCAGAGAATGGTTTGAAGCTAATTTTTTACCTTTAATTTCAAATAGTAATATTTGTATAGAAGATAGATTAATGACTGTATGCGAACACATTGCAATACAAATTTCGGATGTGTTGCCAAAAAAGCAACATTCTGTTTTGACAACCGGAGGTGGTGCTTTAAATAAATTTTTAGTTGAAGTAATGTGCAAACATTCAAAAAATCAATTTGTTATTCCGGCAAAAGAAATTGTAGAATTTAAAGAGGCAATAATTTTTGCTTTTCTGGGAGTTTTACGATTAAGAAATGAAATAAATGTGCTTTCTTCTGTTACCGGAGCTAAAAAAGATACTATTTGTGGTGTGATTCATAAAATATAGCAGATTGGAATAAATTGTGAAGATTGTGAAAAAAGATTGAAAGGATTGATAAAACAAGATTGAAGAAAAACCTGCAAACAGTGAACAATAATAACAATGGTCACACAATAGTTAATACAATGGTCACACAATAGTTAATACAATGGTCACACAATTGTTTTCTAACTGCATTACAAATGCTGACAATTGTATGACTATGTATGACTATTGAATGACAGTGAGTTTTTTGATCAGTGAACAGTAAACAGTGAACAGTCGGCAGTGAACGTAGAACAATGAACTTTTTGAACTTTTTTAAACAAGAAATTTAAAAAAACACATGCAAAATTTTATAGTTAACAATCCAACTCGTCTTGTTTTTGGAAAAAATGTTTGTGAGCAAATTCCTGAGCATTTAAAAGATTTTGGCTCAAGAGTTTTGATGGTTTATGGCAAGGGTTCAATAAAAAATAATGGAATATATAGCGAAGTAAAAAAACAACTTGTAAAAAGCGGTAAAACTATTTTTGAGTTCGAAGGCATTAAACCTAACCCAATTGTTGATGATGTTGAGAAAGCAATTTCTTATGGAATAAAAAATAATGTAGAATTTGTTGTAGCTGTGGGTGGGGGGAGTGTTATTGATTCTTCAAAAATAATTTCACTTTCTACTCCCGAAAATTTAAATCCATGGGATGTAATGAAATATAAAGTAAAACCTACTAAAGCACTTCCTTTGATTACTGTTTTAACTCTTGCTGCAACAGGTACTGAAATGAATCAGTTTGCTGTTTTGCAAAATACTACAACAAATGAAAAAACAGGTTTTGGTTCACCGTTAATTTATCCTAAAGTTTCGTTTTGCGACCCTTCATTTACAGTTTCAGTTAATAAAGATTATACTGGTTATGGAATTGCCGATATTATTGCTCATTCGCTCGAAGCATATTTTGGTGGCTGCGATTCAACTTTATCGGATAGATTTGTTGTTAGTATTATTCGTGAATTAGCTCAAGTTGGACCAGAATTGTTAAATAATTTAAGCGATTATACACTACGAGCAAAAGCTATGTGGGCATCAACTTGTGCATTAAATGGTTTAACTTTTTATGGACGAAACTCTGGCGATTGGGGAGTGCATGATATTGGACATGTGATTTCGCTGCTTTATGACACCCCTCACGGTGCGTCACTATCAATTGCTTATCCTGCATGGTTAAAACATAATTCAACCAATTTGCAAAAAGAGATATTGTGGTTGGGTAAAGAAGTTTTTAATGTTGAAACTGTAGATAAAACAATTAACGAGTTTGAAAAATTATTTTCAAAATTAAATTGTCCAATTAAACTTTCGCATATTGATATAACAAATAAAAAAGAAATTTCCGATTTACTTATAAAAAATAAAGCTTCGGGAATGGTAGTTAAGCTTAATAACGACGATTTAGTTAAAATAGTTGATTTAATGTAGTTATGGTTAACAAGCCATATCTCCTGCATTTTTTAATGCCGACAGCAAATTATACGCACCTTTGATAACAATTTTGCTCTCTGTTAAGTTAAAGTCTTTTGGCAAAACTACTCCTACATATCCATTTTCTGTAACTCCTTTTACTACTTCAATTGCCTTAAATAAAGTAACGAACTTATCGCCTTCTTTCTTCCTTTCAGAAAAGATAAAAATATAACTTTTATCTTCAAAAGAAAGCACTGCATCCTTTGGTAAAGCCATTACTGAATCATTCTGAGTTTCAATAGTTGCATTTACATACATTCCCGGAAATAAGTTTTTATATTCTGCAGTCACATTACAATATACTTTTATTGTTTTGTCAGCATTTATTGTCTTGCCAACCTGGTAAACAACAGCAGTCATTTTATTAGCAGGCTTATCAGGAATGTTAAAACTTAATTTCTGGCCGATAGAAACCTTGTCAATATCCTTTTCAAACATGGTTAGTTCTAATGTTAAATTTTGTGTATTCACTAATTCAACTATAACATCAGTAGGATTAACATACTTCCCAATATTTACATTAACTGCTTTCACATAACCATTAATAGGAGAAAAAATAGAAACAGTTCCGCTTATTTTATCAACTTCAAGTTTTTTTGCATCTATACCAATTAATTTTAATTTCTGTTCGAGTGCAAATAATTTTGATTGCAAGGTTTTGTAATCAGACATTGTAAGCTGGTATGTTTTTGCTGAATTTACGTTTTCTTTATTCAGATCTTTTTGCCTGTTATATTCAGTTTCGGCATATTCAAGTTTAGATTTATTTTCGAGATAATTTTGCTGCAACTCTATAAATTCAGGGTTCTCAATAACTGCAATCACCTGACCTCTGCTGACAGGACTTCCCTGAACCAGATCAGTACTTTTAATATAGCCTCCCATAATGGCAGAAACAGAAACGAGATTCTGCGGCGAAACACTTACAAGCCCGTTTACTTTCAGTTCGGTACTCAATACTTTATTCTCAACAGTACCAAGTTCTATACCTGCTGCTTTATATTGAGCATCGTTCATTTCAACAACATCAGGAGGAAGCACTTCATGCTCGCCAGACTGTTCGGTTGATTCACTTTTATTGCTACAGCTTGCTGCAAACATACCAAAAGCGAGAATTATTAAAAACAATTTTGTGTTCATTCTATATTTTGTTATTAAGTTCATAATTCAGTGATTTTAGATTAATTTAATTTTCCTAATAGTTTGTCAATAGCAATAATTGACTGGTTATAGTCATTCAAAGTCTGTAGGTAATTTGATTTTATGCTCAATGCTTTGTCTAGATTGAGTACATATTCCACATAATCAATATTACCTGCCAGGTAACTTTTTCCTGATTGCACAATTATTAAATCTGATTGTTTAATCGCATTGTTTTCGTAATAATCAAGACTCGACTTCAGTTTGGAGTATTCTTCCATTAAAGTTTGTAACTCGCCTTGAGCAACTATGTTATAGTAATCAAAATTATTTTGAGCAATCTGCTCATTAATTCTGTTAGCACGAATCTTTGCTGACTGTGAGAAAAACAATATTGGTATTGCTACACCAACTTGTACTCCGGTAAAACGATATGCATTATCCATATCTTTGTTAGTCTGGTTAAAATATCCTACTGATAAATCAGGCATTAATTTTAATCTCTCAACCTGAGTTTCACGTTTGCTTATTTCGATTTGTTGTTTGATAATTGCAAGTGATGGATTGTTTGCTATTGCTGAACTATCAAAACTAAATGCAAAACCAATTTTATATAATTCTGTATCGGAAATTACAACCGGTTCTTTTGCATTAATCAGTATTTGCAATTTTTGTTTATTAATCAAAATATCAGACTGAACCTGTTTAATCAGAGTTTTTATTTCCATAGATTGAGTTTCGGCTGTAACTTTTTCGAGTAATGGACTTTCTCCACTTGATGTTTTTAGTGTAGCAGCTCTAAGGAAATTGTCGTATAGCGAATCCTGATAATTCAGCAATTTCAGCTTTGAATAGTTATATAAAAGCTGAACATAAAAGGATTTTACATTACTGATTATTTCAGTTTTTGTAAGGGTTAAACCTAATTCTGCATTTTTCACATTAGCATTACCCAGTTTTGAACGACCTACATTTTGGAATAATGAAGGAAAAGTTTGAGAAATTGTAAAACCATTATCTTTAACAAAGGAGTTTGTCTGCCCATAAGAATAATCGAAATTTGTTTTTTCGTATTCCCAACTTGCATTTTTAAGTTTTGTTTGATAATCAATCTGCAATGCTGCTGATTTTATATATCCGTTATTGGCTAAAGCAGTTTGAATTAACTGTTCAAGTGTATATTGTTTTTTTTCGCCAGTCTGAGCTTGTGCTGTATTAATAAAACCCACTCCTGAAATAAATAAAAACAATAAAATGGTTTTTACTAATGGAGGTAATTTCACTTTTCTTTTTCGTGAAAAAATAATATAAAGAACTGGCAGAACAATCAAAGTTAATAAAGTAGCTGAAATCAGTCCTCCGATAACAACAGTCGCTAAAGGTTTTTGAACTTCAGCACCGGCAGATGAAGACAATGCCATTGGTAAAAATCCAAGTGATGCAACAGCTGCTGTCATTAGAACCGGACGGAAACGAGATTTAATTCCTTTACGAACACGTTCATAAATATCTGCTATTTCTTCTTCTTTTTCAAGCCGGTTAAATTCGGCTATAAGCACAATTCCATTTAATACAGCGACACCAAACAAAGCGATGAAACCCACTCCTGCTGAGATACTGAAATTCATTTCCCTGATAAACAATGCAACAACGCCACCAATCATTGAAAGTGGAACAGCTGAAAATATCAGCAAGGTTTGTTTCATCGATTTAAAAGCGAAAAACAAAAGAATAAATATCAGAAGTAGCGCCACAGGAACTGCAACAGAAAGTCTTTTGTTTGCAGCAACAAGGTTTTCAAACTGACCTCCGTAAGTAATATAATAGCCTGGAGGAAGTTTTAATCCTTTATCTAGTATAGGTTTTATTTCTTCAATAATGGACTGTACGTCTCTATTACGAACGTTGAACTGGATCGTAATTCGGCGTTTTGTACTTTCACGGGATACCTGTGCAGTACCGGTTTTTATTTCAATACTGGCTACCTGATCAAGTGTTATCTGGTTACCATTTGGTAAAGGGATGTACAATCCTTTAACAAACTCAATGTCATCTCTGTAATCTCTGTTAAACCGGACTACTAAATCGAAACGTTTTTCTTCATCATAAACAACTCCGGCTGTGCTACCGGCAAAAGCAGTTTTCAGTAACAAATTGACATCTTCAATATTCAACCCATATTGAGCCATCTTTTTTCTGTCGTAATTTACTTGTACCTGACCTGATCCGGTTACTTTTTCCACATTTATATCTTCAACACCTTTTATATTCCGAATAAGATTTTCTACATCTTCACCATTTGTAGCAAGAGTGTCAAGATTGTCGCCGAATATTTTAACAGCCACATCTTGTTTCGATCCGGTCATAAGTTCATTAAAACGCATTTGAATAGGCTGCTGAAGAGTAAATACTACTCCTTTTAATACAGATAATTCTTGTTGCATTTTTTCCATCATTTCTTCTCTTGTAGATGCACTTGTCCATTCTTTTTTATCTTTCATTACCATGATATAATCCCCTGTTTCCATAGGGGTGGGATCAGTTGGAATTTCACCGGTTCCGATTTTACAAACAACGTGCTCTACTTCTGGAAATTTTGACATAAGGATTTTATTCGCTTTTTCAACCGTTTCAATGGTGTTTGAAAGTGAACCACCTTGTAAAGTCATTACACCTGCTGCCAAATCGCCTTCTTCGAGTTGAGGAATAAATTCGCCTCCAAGTGAATTAAATAAAAATATACTCGAAAGAAACATGACCACCGAAATTAACACTATAGATATTTTATGTTTTAAAGAATAGTTTAATATAGAATCAAAAGCTTTGTGAAGAACATTCATTATCTTATCAGAAAATGTTGGTTTATGTATTGTTTTCCTACTTAGGAACAGAGATGAAGCTACCGGGACATAAGTAAGTGAAAGAATCAATGCACCCAGAATTGCAAAGCTAACAGTTTCTGCCATCGGGCGAAACATTTTGCCTTCTATTCCTACTAAAGCCAATATTGGAAGATAAACAATAAGAATAATTACTTGTCCAAAAGTTGCCGAATTCATCATTCTTTTTGCAGAACTTAATACCTCTCCATCCATTTGTTGTCGTGACAATTTCATTACCCCAGGATGATGGTTTTTGCTTTGTGTTATTCGGTGTACCACGCTTTCGACAATGATTACCGCACCATCTACAATCAATCCGAAATCAATTGCTCCCAAGCTCATCAGGTTTCCTGATACTCCAAATAAATTCATAAGTGAAATCGCAAAAAGCATTGATAATGGGATTACCGAAGCAACAATAAGTCCAGCTCTTAAATTACCCAGTAACAAAACAAGAATAAAAATTACAATTAATCCTCCTTCAATAAGGTTTTTAGATACTGTTCCAACAGCACGGTCAACTAATTCTGTACGATCATAGAAAGCTTCAATTTCAAGACCTTCAGGTAAAGATTTTTCGATTAGCTGTATTCTTTCTTTGACACCTCCAATAACCTCAGAAGCATTTTTCCCCTTCAACATCATTACAACACCTCCAACAGCTTCACCTATGGTATCGACAATAAAAGCTCCGTATCTGGGAGCACTTCCAAGTTGAACCTTTGCAACATCTTTTATTAATACAGGTAAATCTTGGTCAGTGGTTTTTACTACTATATTTTCAATGTCATCCATTGAAGTTACTAAACCAATACCCCTGATAAAATATGCCTGGGGTTTCTTGTCAATATAGGCACTCCCTGTATTCTGATTATTTTTTTCGAGGGCAGCGAAAATATCATTTAGGGTGATATTCATTGCTTTCAACTGATCGGGATTAACGGAAACTTCATACTGTTCCAGAAATCCACCATAACTATTTACATCAGCCACACCCGGAGTTCCCAGCATTTCACGTCTTACTATCCAATCTTGAATTGTACGAAGTTTCATTGCATTGAATTTGTTTTCATATCCTGGTTTGACATGCAATACGTACTGATAAATTTCACTTAAACCAGTTGAAATAGGAGCCAATTGAGGTTTAGTTAAGCCTCCGGGAATCATTTCTTCGGCTTCTTTCAATCGTTCAGAAATCTGCTGTCTTGCCCAATACATATCTACATCATCATTAAAAACTACTGTAACCACAGACAGTCCAAGACGTGAGATGGAACGTAATTCAACCTTGTCGGGAATATTAGCAACCGATATTTCTATCGGTGCTGTAATAAATTGCTCTACTTCATTTGCAGCTAATGTTGGAGCAATGGAAATGATTTGTACCTGATTATTTGTAATATCTGGTACTGCGTCAATTGGTAATTTTTTCAACGAATAAATACCCCAAGCAATTAATGCCAGAATAAATAAACCGATTACCAATTTATTATTTATCGAAAACTTAATGATTTTTTCTATCATAACAACCTATACTAATCAATTAATAAAATAACATTGATTTTGTTGGTAACGATTTTTATCGAAATTCCCCAACAAAGAAAATTAATTGCCAAGTCACAAACGTGACGTTTGCGATTGTAGAGGGATTAAAGTTTTGGCGGTTGCCAGATAGTGAAAAAGATATCTTTAATAAAAGATTCTTTGTAAATTACATTAATTAAAACAGGAATAGTTGAAGCTTTATTAATTATTGCATTAAATGAAATTATAGTGCTTACATGGCAACAATTACAGGTGCAGAAAGGAGAGCATGAATTACAATCTTGTTCGTTGTGATTATGGTTTGCAGAATTATTTGTGTTATTTGTTAATAAATAACTGCAATCATCTTGGCAAGGGTATGCAAGTAATGTTAAAATATAAATTGATAAGATATATCCAAAAATTTTCATTAAGCAAAGATAATAAAAAAAATATTAGCAAAATTGCAATCTAACCCCAAAATTTAGGTGTTAAATTGTAATTTTTGTGTTATTAAAGTTAAAATACTTTATTCGTTGTGAATAACTGGTTTTCCATCTTCTGGTAATCTACAGCAAGCTGGTAAATTTTCGTAAGCAATTGGGTCGGCTTTAAATTCATCTGCTTGGTATCCAACTTTCGATAATGCAATTCTTATTTTATCGGGATTGGTTTTTGTTGGCTTGTAAACAACAATTACAATTTTTGTTTCTAAATCGAGGTCCGATTTTACAATTCCGCTTTCGTACGACAATGCTTTTTCAATTCTGTCTTTACACATTCCGCATTGTGCAGAGGTTTGAATTTTAATTTCGGCAGTTTTTTGTGCTATCGAAAAATTCGTAAACGTTGTTACAACAATTAATAAAATGATTAATTTTTTCATGATAATTTATTTTTGTTAATTAATTTTAAAACGAACTCCTGCATAATACATTCTACCAAAAATTGGACCCCAAATAATTGATGAATCAAAGTATTGGTTAAATGGTCCTGCTGCTGAAATTATTGGATTATTTTGAACATAATTTGTAATGTTTTCGGCTCCAACATAAACATCAAAATGTTTAAATCGGCGAGTAATTTGTGCGTGTAAAATATAATGTGCAGGTGCATATTCTTGTAATTGATATTCTAAAGGGTTTGTGTTTGTTGGTGGTAATTTTGTTTCGCCAATAAATTGATTAGTAATATCAAACGACCATTTGTCGAATTTTGTTGAGTAGGATGCTGTAATTAAACCTTTATACATTGGAACCATAGGTTTAGTCATTAATTTGTTTTCGAAAGTTTGTTTTACATCGTTGTATCTACCAATTAACGAAAACTCTAATCTTTTAATAACTTTAAATGTAATGTTTGCCTGAAAACTATTGCTATAACTTTTGCCATTTAAGTTATATGCTATAACTTTATGCAAATTAGTTTCAAGGTCAATAATGGCCTGGTTAATAAAGTATGTTCTAAAAGCATCTAAACTTACCGAAATCTTTTTTTCGTCTGATAATACAAAGTCGTTATTAAAGCTTATTCCATAGTTCCATGCTTCTTCGGCTTTTAATTTTTCGGTAAAAATCCATTGTCGCGATGTTGCTAAAAGGCTTATGTTTTCGGCAATTATATGTGGACTTCTATAACCTCTACCAACAGATAACCGTAAAGTTGAATTTTCTGTAACATTATACTTAAAGTGTAAACGTGGTGTAACAAATAGTCCATATTCTGAGTGGTAATCGCCTCTTAAGCCAGCAATTATTGACCAAATTTTATTGTGGTCGTAAGTGTATTGTAAAAATGCCCCAGGAACACTTTCGTTAGTTGTTGAATTGTTGTCGATTGTTGAAATTACAGCATGTTCATTATATCCATCAAACATGTAACTTGCCCCAGCGCTTAAATTATGGTCGGTTGTTTTTAAAATTGTTTGGTATATAATGTTACCGTAAAAACTTTTTTGTGATGCGTTATAACCATTTAATCCAAAATACGAATCTTGTTTATAATAAGAGCCAACTGTTTGAATACCAATACTTGTATTTGGTTTGTTTAAAATAAATCCGTGTTTTGCACTTAATTCGTATTGTTGAGTTTTTATACCTACTCCATAAGAATTTGTTATGCCTTTATCTTTTAACGAATAGTCCATTTGCCCACCCATTCTGTCGTCGTATAAAATTTTTATTCCATATTGCACATGTCCTTTCCCTTCGTTTTCGTATGTCCATCTGTTATAAAAATTTATCTGTTTGCTGATAGGAATGTCAATAAATGAATCGTTATTCATATCTACTTTTAATGCTTGCGATTCAACATGAAGTAATGTCATTGTTGAAAGTTTTGGATTTATTATTTGAGCACTATACAAATTTACTTCTCCTTTTCCAGAACTGTTGCCATATAAGTTTGCGTAAAATTTTTCGCTACGTTGTGGCTTTTTATACTCAACATTTATTTGTCCTGTAATTGATTCGAAGCCGTTTATTACAGAAGATGTTCCTTTCGAGACTTGAATTGATTCCATCCATGTTCCAGGTACAAAAGATAAACCAAAAGATGAAGCTAATCCACGCATCATTGGAATGTTTTCGGCCATCATTTGGCTATAAATACCTGCCAATCCTAACATTTGAATTTGCTTTGCTCCAGAAACAGCATCAGAGTATGAAACATCAACGGTGCCACTATTTTCGAAACTTTCCGAAAGATTGCAACAAGCAAGTCGCTGCAAGCCAGCTGTTGAAATTACTTCGGTTTTTATAGTTTTTATTTTATCAATATATTCCGATTCTTTTCGGGCTTTTATTTCAACTTCCGATAAAACGTTCGATTCTTTTAATACAATATTTATTTCCGATTCCGATTCGGCAATTTTAATTGTATCGGTTTTATAACCTACGTAGCTTACAATTAAATATTGTTGACCAGTGCCTGGTTTTAATAATTTGAATTTTCCGTTAACGTCAGTAACGGTACCGTTTGTGGTTCCTTTCCAAACTAAACTAGCGTTTGGTAATGGCGAAAATTGTGTATGTTCGCCTTCTTTAAGTTTTTCAAATACGTTACCTTTTATGTATTTTTGACCGTAAATGCAATTACTTAACAATATACTTAAACAAAATAATATAAATTTTCGTTTCATTAAATTATGAATTTAAAAAGTAAAAAATAAAATAAATTAAAATGAAACGAGAATCAAATCCTGATAGAATTTGTTAATATAAAAATAGGCTTATTCGCAAGTGGTGGTGAATTATCGGAAAGTGAATAACCTAAATTTATTATGAATGTGTTTGATAAATTATAATTATTTGCAATATTTTCAAATTCGAAAATATTTTGAATTGTATTTAAATCAATTGATATGCTATATGTTACAACTTTAAAGAAAAACCCTTCGTTTGAGCAGCAAGGTTTTTTGTGGCTATTTATTTCAACATATTGTTTAGAGCAACAATCTGGCTGGTAAATATCAGTTTTGCAATTTATGGTTGAAAATAAGTGCCAATCGTCAACTTTACAATGCTCGCAATGATGGTGAATAAATAAAATACCTGTAGATGAAAGTAATAGCAATGTCGAAAAAAGTATTGCCGCTATTTTATTTATTATTACCTTCATTTTGCGATTTTTTTTTTAGACCTAAATAAATGAAAAAGGTTTAAAGTCATGTTTCGAAATAATCAATTCAAATATTTCTTGTTTATGGATGTAATATGAATTTGGCCGGCTCCAGATAGTTATTGGGATTCACAATTCTACCATTGTTTTTTTAATGGATTGGATTAGCAATCTTTAATCGTTTTATCCTTCTTATTCAACGTTAGAAATAATAGCAACGTAGTTTTTTCCATATTTTTTTGCGCATTTAGGACATGTGGTATACCACATAAACATTTTATTTATTTTTAAACCTTTTGATTTAGTAATAATTTCGTAGTCTTTACACCATTTTCCTGTTTCTTTGAAAGATCCTTCATAAGTTTTACAATAAAACTTTCCGCTTAAAGTAGTATTTTCGGCTCCAGATATTTCTTTATCAACTGCAAGGTAAATATCCATTTTCCAACTAGATGTATGATTTGATAGGCATAAACAATCTGGCATTGTAGCTCCTGCCTTTTCTACTTTGTCATTTAAGCTTGCCATTACTTTTCCAAAATTAACAGGTATGTATAAAATGCTACATACTTTATCTTTGATAAATTTTTTATTATCCCATTCGAAAGTTTTATCATCCCATTTAGTAGGATCAAATTCGGGGCAACATGTTGAA
>Ga0154308_1224_pt2 | contig 19055 bp, 23 predicted proteins | sample RifGroA2_FD_105602 | JGI IMG/M metagenome (GOLD analysis project Ga0154308, IMG submission 105602) | Bacteroidetes bacterium GWA2_32_17
GCAAGCCTCAAACTCGAACATTATGAATCAAACACAGAGTTTATAGACAGACACTAAGTAGAGGATAAATTTTACTCTCGTAAACTGTTATAGGAAAATTATAATAAAATCTCTTATATGTAAATATCTGATTATGTGATATTTAAAAAATATATTGAAAAATATTATTAAAACAGTGGTTACCTTTTAAAAATATGTACTCTTTAATGATAAATAGAGCATTTAATTATTTAAAGATTTTTTTGAGATTCCAAAATATGAAGCAATTTATAAGCAAAAAGAATTACTGTTTGATATTTTATACACCGATACAATATAGATATATATAAACAATTTCAGACTATGGAAACAATCCATTCAAAAACAAACCACTTTTCGGCTAATGAAAAAAAATTAATATCGCTTCTTTATTCATGCCCGTTTGGCAAGCCATTAAATAGTTGCGTTTTATTTCATATCAGGAAAGTAATTAACCCCGATTATAAAAAAGTAATTAAAAGTTTTGATAGTAATAAAATTCCCGGTTTACTTGCTGAACATAAAAAATGTTTGTTCAATAGAACCATGAATATGCCCTGTTTAATATGGACAGATAAAGAAAAACTCGATTTTCTTACTGCTGAATTGGTAAAAAGGAAATGGATTAAATCTCAATGTAATTTTGCGAAATTATTTAATAATAAAGACATAAATTATAAAGTATATTGGAATGCAAAATATAAATACGAATTAGCTTATCTTCTGTACAAACTAAAAGAAGATGGTTATTTTCGTTCTGTAAATTCCAAAGGGTATTTTAAAATTGCAGAAATGCATATTATAGACTATTCTAACAGGTATTTCAAAAATAATTCACTTAAACAATTGAGTTCAAAAATAACTCTTGAACCTGAAAAATATATTGATATTATTAAGAATGTAGATAGTGTTATATCTGCAATGTGTCATAAATCAAATAGACTATTGTAAGACTATTCCAAATAGTCTATTGCAAATTAAAAATTTCAACCAGATATTTGTCAACATATTTATAATAGTATTCAAAATACGATTTGAATAATGGCAGGTGCATATAAAATAAGAAATTATACAAGTGAATTTACTTTAGCAGGAACTATTTATAATTCTTGTTTAGATAATATTGTTTCAAATATTGATGTAAACCCAACTTCGGAAGAGATTTTAGATATTGTGAAAGCATACTTCTATAATACATATTTTTCGGGAAGAGCAGATGAATCAATACCAAGAGAATCAATAAATGTAATTACCACAAGGGCACTTAATAACAGTACGGATTTCTTAGAGTATCTGGATTCTTTAGAAATTTCAAAAGAAGCTAAAGACCTTGTAAAAAAGATTTATTTATTTTCTACATACTTTCAGAAATATGCATATACAAGCGATAAAAATATCTTTAATTATTCCTCTGAAGCTGGGGGAATTCTAATTGAACTAAATGAAGAGATTCAAAATGCAAAAATATCTGTAGATCAAAAAATACTTCCACAAATAGCATTAACAATTTTACAATATACATTTAACTATTGGACTTATGTATATACCAACTACGGCGGTAGTAATGCGTGGTACACCTATTTATTAACTACTATTGGTGGTTTTGAATTGAGCGAAATAGACTGGAGGAAAATATTATCTCGTTCTATTGCCGGAGGTATATGTGGAGCTATTAACGGATTTGTAAATGATGACGATTTTCAATCAATAACAATCGGGGCAGCAGCAGGGGCAGCAACAAGCTCTGCAATTGAAGTAGCTGAACAGATTTTTAATCATCTGCAAATTACAGATGGACTTTTAACTGGAGGTGAAGAGGTATTTGCAGCAAGTGGCAATGCAGTTTATATTAAAAAACACGTTGTTAATATAACCCGTTGTAAAACAGGTGAAGGAGTCACTTTACCTAGGGCAAAAGCAGGTAACATTATTCATATAAAAAATTCTGTTACAGCAAATGCAAGAATTGCACCCAAAAGCACAGACCTTATTAACGGAAGTTCAGGTTATGTTGAAGTAACGCCGGGAGATATAGGAGAATTTTATTCAGCCGAAACAGGAAATTGGATTACAGGATACTAAATATAAACTAAAATAAATAATTATGGCAGACATTCTAAAACTTAAAATTAACCCTTACCGCGAAGCCGGTTCAGTACATGATACAGGGTTAGCAGATATGATTGCAAATATTGATACAACACCAACAGTTGAAGAAATTGTTGATGATGTAAAAGAATATTTTTACGATCATTATTTTACATCACGTTCAACAGAATCGATACCACGCGAATCTATTGGAACAATCGTGGCAAGAGCAGTAAATCTAACAACTGATTTTGAAACCTATATCAGCAGTCTCGAAATCAGTGATGAAGCAAAAAAATGGCTTATAAAAGTAGCCAATTTCATGGACCAGTTCCAGAAATATGCTTATATAAGCGATAAAAACATTTTTAATTTTTCATTAGAATTCAATGGTTCAGTCGAAGAACTTGAAGACGAAATATTAAACAGCGGATTATCCGAAGACAGGCAAATTCTTCCATTAATTGGATTAGCAGTTTTAAAATCATCTTATGTTTACTGGAAAGCCGTATATGAAAATACAGGCGGTTCAAATGCATGGTTTACATGGATAACAGCTACCATTGGCGGAATCGAAGTAAGTGAAATGGACTGGAAAGCAGTTTTGAAAAGTGACGTAAAAGGAGCTATCGTTGGAAGTGTCCAGGCATTTGTAAACAAAGAAACATTCCAGTCAATAGTAGTCGGAGGTGCAGCAGGTTCTATTGCCACTGCTACAAAAGAAATAAGTGTACAGGTTTTTAAATTCTTACAGGATACTGATGGATTGCTTACTGGTGGAGAAGCTGCTGTAGCAGAAGCAAGTAATGCTAAAAAAGTAACAAAAAGAGTTGTAAATGTTACAACCTGTGCTTCAGGGTATGGAGTTACACTTCCAAAAGCCAAAGCCGGCAATGCAGTATTTGTTAAAAACAATGGAGCAGAAACTTGTACTATTGCCGCAACAGGTAGCGACACTATAAATGGTAGCTCTACTACAACCATTGCAGCAGCAGCTTTTAAGAATTTTTATTGTGCAGTAAGTAATGCATGGATAACGGATTAATGTATTAACTTTTAATTTATATGTCTGAAATAGATTTATTTTTAGGTATTGAGGTTGTCGAAGATAATCGAAAATTTGATTTAAATTATCTTGCACCTCAAAATCAACAAGATAGTCAGTTAAGTAGAACTGATTGTACGTGTAAAAAGGGAAATCTAGCACCCTGTACATGCTTGGAAGGTAGTTTAATAATATTAAAACAAAATTAATATGGCTGGAATAAAATTGATTGAAGATAAATCAAGATTTGATTTAGATTTCAACGTTCCTCAAGTTAGTAATAACAATCAAAACAAGGGTCTATTTTGTAAATGCAGACGTGATTCATTTGTTGAATGTGAGTGTAATGGATCTGGTAAGACATTGTGGTATGATGCAGACCAACAGAAATCTACAGGTTGTACTTGTTATAAGCACGAACATATTCAATGTAAATGTGCTAATGGTGCAACTCTTGCACCTTTGCCCAAATAATAACAGTGCGCATAATTTTAAAAATACTATTATGGGAAAAATAAAGCTTATTGAAAATGAATCAGAATATAATTTAAGTTTTGATTCACCTCAATCAAATAACAAAAGATTTTCTGATGAAAATTCGCAAAGAAGTGATTGTACAAAAATAACATTTAACCCTGAAACTAAAAGTAGAGGGTGTCATTGTTATAAAACAACATTTCAGCCTTGTGCTTGCTTTAAGGGAACATTATATGTCCCAGATCTAAAGGATTAATATTATAATTTACTAATAATGATACACCTGAATTTCCAGATGAAGAAATTATGCCGATTTATTTGTATGTGATGCAATATGAAAATCATTTAAAAGTGAAGCATATTCATAGGTTTGCCGAAGAACATTTAAAATCGTGGTTTCCAAAGCTTGGAAGCTATCAGGCTTTTGATAACAGATTAAACAAATTAAATGACACGTTTTCCAGATTGGTTAAAATACTTTTATTAAAACATCAACCAGAAAATTGCTGTTTAGACCAAAGTGTTTTAGACTTATTGCCAATCATAACATGTTTAGGTAAACGATCAAGTAAAGTAGCAAAAGAAATAACAGATAAAAGTTATTGTTTTACCAAAGGTATTTACTACCACGGATTAAAATTACATTTGTTAGGTTATCGCAAAAAAGGAAAGCTTCCGCATCCTGAACAAATATTATATACACTTGCGTCAATAAATGATATAACAGTATTCAAATATGCTTGGTCTAATATAGAGAATAGGACATTTTTGGCGATAAAATATATTCAAACATTGATTTTAACGAAGAAATGAAAATCAATTATAATTCGAAGATGCATACACCTATCAAAGGAGTTAAAGGAATGAATGAAACTACTAAGAAAAGAATAAAAGTTGCCGATGATTTATTTTCAACTGTAGTTTCTATAATTAGGCAGTATATAGAGTCACTATTTAATTGGTTAATTGAGAAAATAGATATACAAAAAGCAAGCAAAGTAATATCTACAAAAGGTTTGTTGGTACAAGCTTTTGGAAGAATTGCGGCAGCTTATATAATTTTAATTTTCAACTCTTGATTCGCATTAATAACTAAACATAATGAAATGGTCTAAATATAATTATATATTTATTTCAAAAAGACATGGTAAGTTTTTATATAATAGTTTTAATAATATTTTATGGAAACTTTCTGAAGAATCATATAAAGAAATTATAGATTTAAAGTTGAATATTAAGAATTGTTCAACACGGTCTTCTTTATTTAACATATTATTATCAAAAAGAATTATAGTTGAAAATGATAATGTTGATAAAGAAAATTTTATGTTTCAACATAGACTTCAAGCCTTTGATAGGTCTTATTTAGGATTTACAATTATACCTACTTTAGATTGCAACTTCAGATGTACTTATTGTTACGAAGATAATGTGCAACCAATTTATATGATAAAAAAAGTAGAAAAAAAAATAATTGAATATTTTAAGAAAAACACTTTAACGACAAAAACATTAAATATAACATGGTATGGTGGTGAGCCTTTATTAAACTTCGAAAGTATTGTAAGAATTACAAATGGATTGAAAAAAATTAAAAAATTAAGTTATAGTGCTTCAATGGTAACAAATGGTTATTTATTAGATGAAGGCATAATTAATCAATTAGACGATTTATGTATTAGAGAGATTCAAATTACTATTGATGGTCCAAAAGAAATTCATAATAAAATGAGACCTCATTTAAAAAATGATGATAGTTTTGAAACTATTACTGGTAATATAGATAAACTTTTTAATAAAGCAGGTAATAAGATTTCATTATTAATAAGAGTAAATGTAGATAGTTCAAATAGTAATTATTATTTCAATATTTATCAAATGTTTACTGAAAAGTATAAAGGACATCATTTATTAGTTTATCCTGGAATTATTAAGGATTGGAATGGCAAAAAAGGGTGTAATAATTGCAGCTTTAATAAAAGTGAGGAAGTTTTTTTCTATATGAAACAATATGAGGAATTTGGAATAAAGCCAATTAATTTTTTCCCAAACCATATTACTCCATGTGTAGCTCAAAGAATCTATGATTATGTAATAGGGCCAAAAGGTGAATTATATAAATGTTGGAGTGATGTTGGTCAATCTGATTCTGTTGTAGGTAATTTATTTGATAATTCTTCAAATTCTAATTTACTTACAAAATATTTAGCATGTACAGATCCATTTTATTCTAAAAAATGTAACGATTGCTTTTTTATATTTATTTGTGGCGGAGGATGTCCACATCAACAAATTAAGAATAAGTATTATAATGCAAGTTTTGAAACTTGTACATATTTTAAGAATAACATAGATAAATTTTTAGAAGTTCATTTTGAGACTAAAAGTAAAGATGAAATAAAAGAGTTAGAATATTAAAAATGCTTGTATTCCTCTTATTAAATATAAGTATTATATTGAGAGTACTATTATACTTTTTTAGATGAAATTCGGAGTGCCAATGATTTTAAAATTCATGCGAATAACTTACAGTTATGCTGCGTGTTGTATATGTTTGCTGAGAATCCAAAAATCTATTGTAATCGTTGAAATCATTGATTTGTAACGGTTGTTAAAAAAATTGCTGTAACCTTTAATAATAAAGACTTATAGCCTAAAATATGATAAAAATATGTAGATAAGAAATAGTTTTAATTTAAAAATTAATTTGGAATTGTTAAAAATTTATTAAATTGCAATGTTTTGAAAATAAATCTATTGTGTAGATAAGAATATTATATATATTTGTTTAGTATAACTTATTTAATATAAGGTTATAATCTCATGTTTTTTAATAAAATTTTTTCGGAAGTTCCGTTATAATGTGTATTTTACCTAATGAATGAAAATAGAACAGAATCTGTTGCTAAAAAATGTAATCTTTGACTTCAAGTTATTAACAGAGATGCTGTTAGTATTTCGAAGAACAAGCTATTCTCATTTGAAAATGGATGTAAATCAGATAATTTGTATATTAATAAATATTGTATATTGCAATATTTAAAAAATAAGATATGAGATTAATATATATATCATTTTTTATTCTTACAACATTATTTTGTTACGGACAAGATTGTAATTGTACCAAAGAAATGACCTATGTCGTAGAATTGGTAGAAAGCAATTTGCCAGCATATTTTGATCAAGTAAATGATTCTAATAAGCAAGAATATATTAAGTATAAAGAATATTACAAGGAATTATCATCTTTTGCAAATACACAAAGGGAATGTATTGCGACTATCAAACGATATCTGTCATATTTTAAGGATGAGCACTTGTACATTACTTATAAAAAAGAAGCGTTTCCTGTAAAAGACAGATCAGATACATCCGAAATCAAAGAATTTGTCCAAAAAGAACCAGTGATAGAATTCGAAGCAGATACTCTGAATAATAAGAATAAGAACAGTATCGAAGGTGTCTGGCAGACTCTCGAAGGAGATTATATAATTGGTATTAGTGCGGACAAAACAAAGTTATATGATTATATTGGCTTTGTGATTGAAACTTCAAATATATATTGGAAAAAAGGACAAATAAAATTTGAATTTTACAAAGATAAAGATGATAAAATAAAATGTCTGGGTTGGGGAGGGTTTCGGACTCCTTATGTCTCTGAAATTTTTCTGAAATGTGATACATTACAAATCGGTCGCAATGACTTTACATTTATCAGATATATCAAAGGACTTGAAATATATCCAAAAAGGAAAAACAAGATTAATACTGAACTTACGTTTAAAATTCTTTCAGAACAAACCTTGTATTTTGGAATACCTAGTTTTATGGGAGACCAGAAACATGCAATTGACAGCATTATTATGCACAATCTTCCCTTACTGAAAACTGCAAAAAACTTAATTATTGATGTTAGAAACAATCTAGGAGGCAACAGTCCCTGTATATATGAACTATTCCCAATTATTTATACTAATCCTGTAACTATGGGTTGTATTCAACAGATGGCTTCTTTGGACAATATACGAAACATGGAATTCTGGCGTGACAATGAGGTAAAAAAAAGATATGAAAGAAAAAGTATTGATAAATCAATAAAGTTAATGAAAACAAGCATTGGAACTTTGTTGCCATGTAAGCCAAATATATATACAACAAAAAAAACATTTGAAAATATTAAAAATGTAGCTGTTCTAGCAAATATAAATAGCGCAAGCACGTCTGAAGAGTTTTTACTTTTCTGCAGGCAAAGCAAAAAAACAAAATTATATGGAGAAAATTCGTTTGGCGCAATTTCATACGGAAGTGTAAGAGGTCGTGATTTACCCACATTGCCATATCAAATCAATATTGCAATGAATAAAACTGGTGAACCCAAGGAGTTTGAAAGTAGCGGAATACCTGCCGACATTTATCTGAACATTAACGAAGAGGATCTATGGATAGAACAAGTACAAAAAATGATTGAGAAATAAACTGCATACAATCGTAATCGAATTGTAGGTCTTTAAGATTACTAGAGCGTCTAACACACGGTTAGAATTTAGCGGGCAGTTATGTGCAACTTGATACATTTAACAATAAATAAACTTTTCAACGGTTTGACACAGACTGCGTTTAAATGCCCAGCTTTTTCTTTTCAATATGTAATGGTGGCTGTCTCGAAAAACGTATTAGAAATTTATATGATTGTGCTGACTTTGATTGTTGTTGTATTCAAAAAAATTCTTTAGAAGAAATTCTTGATTGCCATTACGATTTTATTAAATTGCAAGCAATTAAAGGAAAAAATAAAATATGCATAAATTGCTAACAGTTATAGGGGTACTATCATTTCTGTTTTTTTTTATAACTTCTTTTGCTCAAATGAACTCAATTGACCAAAAGATTAGTGATTTAAAACAAAAATATCCTATTTCAAACTTTACTAAAGAACAAATGTATCAGGATTTTGATTCGCTTTTTAATATTTTTAAAAGTTGTGATGCACAATTAGAAGTTCGAAAACAAGTTACTAATTGCGATATTCTATTAGAACTTAAAAAATTAAAAAAAGAAATTGACACAATAACAAATTCTGAAAGTTTTATTATTTTATTATACCGTACACTCAGACTCTCTCAAGACGCACATTGTGAAATTGGTTCTCAAATATGGTTTTACAAATATTCAATATATAAAAAAGACACAAAAAATTACGATGATGAATCTTATGGATTAGCTTTTAATTATGAGGATGTTGTAAATAAAAACATTAAAAATTTTCTTTGGTTAAAATACATAGATGGCAAGTATTATTTATTATATCCAATAACAATCTATAGAAATAATGATTCAATCGTAATATCAGCAGGTTCTATAATTAATTCTATTAATAAATTAACAATTTCAGATTACATTAAAAAGTTTAAAGATATTCAATCAGATTTAAGATGGGACTTTGAAAGAAAATGTTTTTTTGTAAATTTACTAAAAAAGTATTCTTCATTTCAAATCGAGTCTGTTGAATATATATTTAATAGCAACGCATTTAGAGTTGATTCTGTTAAAAACTATTTTCAAACAGCTAAGCCATTTAATTGGGATAGTTATGACGTTTCTAAATTTGTAAAATATTTACCCAAAGATTCAATATTATACATAAGATGTCCCCTTATGAATAGTTCATATATTAAATATTATAAGAAAGAAATAACTAAATTAAATAATCAACCTATCAAAAAGGTTGTAATAGATATCCGAGGTAATTACGGAGGAAATGATGATGTTTGGATAGCATTATTGCGACAAATTATTGACAAGCCTTTTAAAAATACAATATTTTATCTATCAAAAATTAATAGTATAAACGATCAATTCATTAAAAACAAAGGGCTCTCAACTAAAAAAACTATCTTTAATCCTATTTGGGATTTATCAAATAATTATAATGTAGCTTTAAATATCACAGAAGAAATCAAACCTTTCCGCAATTCATTAAATTTTTCAGGAAACCTATATGTTTTACAAGATGAGGAGATTTATTCTTCTGCATCATGTTTTTCTGACGTTTGCTTGAACTACGATAAATTAATTAGTATTGGCTGTGCTAATGGTCAATTAGGTGGTCAAGGAATTGAGGCTATGCCTTTAAAATTACCTAATTCAAAAATGATTATTCAAATGGACATATTTATAGATAATTCAAATGCTAAAACAGCAAAAGATGTTTATCATTCTGAAGTAGAAATCCCAGTTGTCTTACCTATCGAATATTATATTGAAAGAGAAAAATATTATGAAAATATTCCTACAGAGGAATATTTATATAAACATGATATTTTATTTAAAAAAGTGCTTGAATTAAAATAAAAATATAATCATAGATGGGGGACAGAGTCCACCGCAAGATTGCATTTGAGCGGGCAATTGTTGATCGTCCTAAAGACACAAAGCAAATATATTATTTTTGTAAATTTCCATTATTTTATCAAAACTCTTGGTTACCTTTATCTAAAATTTACTCTTTATAAATGGAACATGCTTATTCCGATGAACAGATAATAGAAGGAATTAAAACACAAAATAACCTTGTTTTAAGCTGTCTGTATTCAGAATATAAAGAAAAAATATTAAAATATGTGATTCGTAACTCCGGAAGTAAAAATGAAGCAGAAGATGTTTTTCAAGAGGCAGTAATAAAGGTTTACGTGGAAGTCCAAAAAACGGATTTTGTCCTGAAGAAAACATTTAATGAGTATTTTACCAGCATTTGCAGTAACACATGGATTATCGCAGTGAAATTGAAGAAAAAACAAAATATTACCGACCAGTTCCCGGATGAATTGGCAGATTTAGATTTTTTAGATGAATATAAAAAAGAACAATTACAAAAATTAATAATGGAGCAATTCATCTTGCTTGGAGAAAATTGCCAAAAAATATTAGACATGTTTTATTATCAAAAAAAACCAATGGCAGAAATTGCCTACAGGATGGATTATAAAAACGAACAAATAGCAAAAAATAAAAAATACAGATGCCTCGAATACCTGAAAGAACAAATTAAAAAACAACCAAACTATAAAATACTGAAAGATGAATAAAAAAGACCGAACCATATTAATAGAACAATACCTTGATGGAAAACTTCAGGGAGATGATTTGAAAAATTTTGAAATACTGCTTCGAACAGAAGAAGAATTTACACAAGATTTTTCACTTCAAAAAGAAATCAGAGACACATTAAGTAAAAAAGATTTTCAAGACTTGCGTGAAAAACTAAAAGCTGTAAATGAAAATTTTGAAAAAGAAAAACAATTTGCAATAAAAAGAAAACCAGTATTATTTTATGCGATTAGTGCTATAATAATAATAGCAGTTATTATTTCAATATACATTTTCAATAAAACATATACCAATGATGAACTTTTTTTATCATACTATAAACAATATGATGCAGACATAATAACAAGAGGAGCTGAAGAAACCCCTAAAGATATATACACTCATGCACTAATAGCTTATGACTATAAAAAATACTATGAAGCATTGGCATTATTCAATCAAATTTCTGCCACATCAGAATTTATTATTCAAAAAGAATATTTTACTGGACTCTCGTACATGGAATTACATAAATTTGACGAAGCAATCAGACATTTCGAAAATGCAAGCTCTGACAAGCGAAATGCTTTTTATGATGATGTTATTTGGTATTTAGGTTTATGTTATCTTAAAACAAACCAAACCAACCTGGCAATTCAACAATTCAAAAAACTTCTCAAGAATGATTCGTTTTATAAAAAAAACGCTTCTGAAATTATAGAAAAGATGGAATAATTCTTCATTTTTTTCTTACACATTATCAACGCATTAAGTCTTTTCTTAAAAAATTTCCTATTTTTTAGTGGTTACCTTTTCAGTTTTTTGACTCTATATATTAATATTCATTAAATTTCTTTTGAACAGAAATAAGTATGAAAATTTTATATATTTGTATTTTAGCTAAATTTAATACCTGAAATAAGTTACTAGAAATAAAAATAACAAATTATAAATGCTAACCTTTAATAATAATTTATTATGAACATTGCAATAGCCGACATCCATTGTCACCCAATATTAAGGCTATACAATGGAAACAAAGACATTTGGTTCAGCGATGAAGTTGATGATTCCAAAAGACATAAAAACTTTCCAGGATTTGCAGAAGCCGAATTTGCAGCATTGGCGCGAAGTAGGGTACGCCTTGTTTTTGTCTCACTTTATCCTGTTGAGCAAGGATTTATAAGTAATCTTGCGAAACATGCAGATATTTTTCCCGAAAAACCTTTTATAAATAAAGTAGTTAATGAAGTTATTGGATATATTGTTAAAACATATAGTAAAAACGGAACAGTAATTGATTTTTTAGAAAAGTCGGCTACGCATTGGCTTTCAAGTATGACTTACGAAAAATTCGAAGATATACGTTCTTGCAATCACGACTATTATAATGACCTGAAAAATGAACTTGATTATCTCGAAAAAAGTGTAAAAAAAGTAAGTCCTCAAACAATAAATGAGAAAAAGTATAATCTGAAAATCGTTAGCAGTTATACTGAATTGCAAAAAGTACTGGAAATTGACGATAATTATAACTATGCTTCCGACGATGACAATACAATAGCTATAGTTTTAACCGTGGAAGGTGGACATTCCCTTGGTATAGGACAGGAAAACACTAAACACCTTGCAATTGACCAGTTTAACAATATAAATAATGACGGTAGTTTTGCAAATCCGGAAGTTAATAAACTGTTTACTAAAGTTAAAAATAATATTACAGATATTAAAAAATGGGGTGAAAACGGAAGCCACTGTCCATTTTTTATGACTTTTGCTCATCATTTTTATAATCAGCTATGTGGACACAACATGAGTTTCGCAGGTATTGCACATAGCATTTTTGATCAGAACAACGGAATGAATACTTCAATTACAGAATTTGGAAAAAAGATAATTAATGAATTATTATCTGTAGAAAATGGACGACGAATACTAATTGATACCAAACACATGTCTGTTGAAACAAAAAAATGGTATTACAATTTTGTGAGAGAATACAATCAAAAAAACATCATTGGAATACCCATAATTTCCAGCCATAGTGCAGTTAGTGGAAATAAAAACCTGTCAGACCATAATTCCAATAACCATTTAGAAATGGATGATTATTATGAAAATGGCAAAAAAGCATTTAATACTTGGGACATTAATCTGTCAGATGAAGAAATAAATCTAATACATGAGTCCGAAGGATTAATAGGACTTAATCTTGACCAGAGAATTTTGAGTGGGAAAAAAATGCTCGATTTTTTGAAAAGTAACATTAATGATGAAACTCAAAAAATTATTTTCCAATCAGTGTGGGCTGAACCTGTATTACAAAATGTACTTCACATTATTGAAGTCGTAACCAACAGTCAGAACAGAAACAAAAAATATGTTTGGGACATGATTACTATTGGCTCCGATTACGATGGAATAATTAATCCGCTTGACGCTTATTGTTATGCTGAAGACTTGGAAACTCTTCGAAATATTCTTATTCAGAAACTTGAACTGCAAATTTCATGGAATCCTTTACTGAAAGATAAAAATGCTGCGGAAGTGATTGATGCAATAATGTTTAAAAATGCAGTAAAATTTTTAAAGAAACATTTTAAATACACAAATAATAATAATATTGTATAACTTAAATTAAACTAACCATGGTAACAGTCTTATTTCAAATTTTGGGAATATTAATTGTCATTTTCTTATTTTGGTTAATAAGGAAATTAATGGCACCGGGAAAGTCGTTTAATGATTTTTTTATTGGCGATAATGGTACTTATAGCTTATCACGGCTTCAAATGGTGGGATGGGCTGTATTAATAATTTCAATGCAGGTTTCTGCAATTTTACTTCTCTTGTTCAATAAAAAAGTACAATGCTCAATTTCAGCTTACAATTTTGTACTGCCCGAAGAAATGCTTTTTCTTCTTGGAATCAGCCTTGCAGGTTATGTAGTTGTTAAAGGAATTACAATTGACCGCATATCAAAGAATAAAGTATTACCAAAAAGCAAAACAACCCGTATTGCAGATGTAATATGTAGTGAAAATGGGCTTGATTTCAGCAAGTTTCAAATGTTAATCTGGACAGTAATTGCTATGTTTATGTATATGGTTAAGTGTAATTTTTATTTTGATAAAATAATCTTTGCAGATAGTCTGACAGCATTAAACAACTTATTTGTTATAACAGATAACAATATTAATGGAGTGCCAAACATTGATATGTCATTTATAATACTTATGGGAATTAGCCACGGTGCATATATTGGTAAAAAACTTGTCCCCTCTTTTAAATCTGAAGAGATGAGCAAAAAACTTCAGGAAAAAAATACCGACGAAATAATATCACTCAAAATAGGAATACAATTCAGAGAATCAGAATTAAAACTTTATCAGAATAGCCCGCAATATGATGCAAAAAAATATCAGGAAATGAACATTGAAATCGAAAAAGCAAAACAAAATTTAAAAGATAAAGAGGATTATCTCGAAAAACTGAAAAAAGAATAAAAAATAATATACTGAAAACAGTCTCTTAGAGAATGTAAAACAATAAATATGAAAAGTATAATGCTATTTACTACAACAAATCACAAATAATATTTTATAATTTTATGTTAAAAAAACACTATCTCAAAGAAATTGAAATAAAATGCCCTCTAAAAAAAGGAGCGAAAGGTAACGATGTAAAAAAGGTTCAGGAATGGCTTAACCTCTGGCGTTATCAAAACCTCTTATGGAAATACAATGTTACTATAGATGGTGACTTCGGACAGCAGACACAATCGGCTGTTATTGAATTTCAAAAGCTTATGGAGCTTGAACCCGATGGAATTATTGGGAGCCAGACATTCGGAATACTTTGCAACCCGCTTAAAAAAGCTTTTGAACCAATTGCAGGCAGCAACATTCGTGAACTCGTAGTTGACTATGCCCGTCAGCATTTGCGGAATAATCCGCGTGAACTTGCCCAAAACTCCGGCCCCTGGGTACGTTCCTATATGGACGGAAACGAAGGCAAAGCTTGGGCTTGGTGTATGGGCTTTGTACAAACCATTCTCGATATGGCTTTTTCAACAATCGGGAAAAAATATACAAGTTGTATTCCGGCAACATTTGGCTGTGATGAAGTCGGAAATCACGGAATTTTAAAAAACAGACTCATTCGGAATAAAGAACTTCGAATTTCTGCAGAAATAGTGAAACCAGGGGATATATTTCTTGTTTCTAAAACACCAACCGACTGGACTCATACCGGAATCATCACCGCTATAGAGGGTGACAGTTTTATTACCATCGAAGGAAATACCAACGACGAAGGTTCACGCGAAGGTTATGAAGTATGCAAACGGAATCGAAATTTTAAAAAAGAAAAACTTGATGTTTTTGTGGTTGAAAAGGGTTAGTAACAAAGCATAAAATGAAAAATTTTATAAATTGTAAATTTTATATTATGCCTGTAGATAAAATATTAAACGATAAGTATTAACATTTAAAATCTAATAATATGAGTGTATACAAAGAAAAAAAAGAAAAGAATATCTTAACGATTTCTAATTTAAACAATCCTATTAAGCTTAAAGTAGATTGTCAGTATGGAACCATTTCAGAAGTTACATTTAATCACAATGAACTTAAAACAGTTGGGTGTGGAGAAAATAAAATCGTAGGGTCTGCATCTGAATTGAAAGGAAAAACCATTAACTTCAATGGTGCATCTGGAAATCCTAGTGGTGGGCAAATAAAAATTATTCACACCATCTACGAAGAAGGAGGAAATGAATTGATTTACATTTTTCCTGATAATTATTCAGGAAACCCTTATTTTGATGAGAATGATCAGGAACCAAGCTACAAATTTTACATTAATTTTATATAGCCATGAAGCATCTTAAACATTTCCTAATATTTGTTATTATTCTAGTTGGTGGAAAAATCCATGCCCAAGTTCTTGAGGACTTGACAGCACCTTCAATGCCTGCTGCCACTATCATTGGAACACAAATCAATGAGATAAGCAAACCCAAGTCTCTAAAAGTCTTAGAAGCAACTATTCTCAATAATTTTTTAGATTCCAATAGCAATGTATTGATTCCAAACAATTATGCATTTGAAATAAATCCATTTATGCTTAGTAAAAGGACGAACTTTGATTATATGGAGTACCTCGACGACTCTTTAAAACATAACCTTTGGAGAAACTTATCCCTTTCAGTAGCATCAACGAATAAATTTATTATTAATGATACTATTTCTTGTAATGCATTAGGTTTTGGTGGACGTACAGTTATTCTAAATGGTAAAGTAAGCCAAAAGATAGAAAAGTCTTACATAAATATAGTGGATCACTACAAATCATTAAAAACTTCAGAGAGCCAAATAAGAACAATGATTGGGGAATATACAGATACTGTAAAATGTTTTAACATAGATAGTTTGAGACATTTTCTTTTGACTTATAAAGATTTTAAAATCACAAAAGTATCAAGAATTATAAATGAAGTGTTTGTCCAATTACCGGATACAACAAATATAGAAAATATAGAAGATAATTTTACTGATATTTTTAAAGAAATATTTTCTGCAAAAGCACTAAATGAATTCAAAGAACTTATTGATTGTGTTAAATCCGAACGATATGGTTGGCGATGGGAAGTTGATGCAGCAATGGCTTTAAGTTTCCCAACAAATGACTTCAATTACAGCATATCTCCTAAGTATGGAGTATGGAGCAATCTTTCCTACAAACCATATAAAAAAGAAAAATTTAATGACGAAGATGAAGTCCAAGTTCCAAGAGATTTTGAATTTATAGGTTTAGTGAGATGGATTAATAATAACGATGATTTCATTGATAAATTTAATCCCATTGATACAATACAGTTTAAGACAGGTAGTATTTTTGATATTGGTATTCGCGCTGTTTTAGAATTTAAAAAATTTACTGCTGAATTTGAATATATCTATAGATTGAACCAGAATAAAGAATATGTGACAGTATATGAACAAGAGTATTCTCGCACGATCAATGACGATACATATAAATTCGTTCTAAACCTAAATTACAATATTAGCGATAACATAGTTTTTTCTTACAATATTGGAAAAAATTTTGATATGATAAATAGCAAAGGTGGCAATATTATTTCAGGATTCTCCCTCAACTTTGGGTTTGGAGGAGTAAAGAAAGATGAATTGTTATTGAAAGCAATTAATAAAATTGGATTTAAATAGAATGCAAATAATATTTGAACTCGGTACTAAAGAAAGAATTTTAAAATAATAAAGGTGTTAAGACAAAAAATACTTCAGAAAAAAATGTATTAAAAACAGAATATTAAAAAATAAAAAATGAAGGAGGCAATTTTAAAATATTATAACGCAATTTGATGAACTTGAATTATAAAAAAAAAGTATAAACCATGTACTTAAAAAAGTTTTCCAATTCAACTAAAGCAGCTATTACAGGTGGCATCTTTATAATTATTGCTTCCATCATATCAGCAATATATGGCTTTTATAAAAAATTTAAACAGCAGTAGCCGAAAAGCTGAGAAAGAGTAGACAAAAATTAATATCACAATATGAATTACTACATCACAAATCGGGAAATCCTTAAAGATGGTAACATTGAAACCATTCGCGAAGACGGTCGTGAGCATGCAAGCGATAATCTTCGTTTTGGAACTTACGACATCAAAAAAGACTTATTCAGTTTGTTTCCCGAACCCGAAAGTGAAACGGATTTGATTTATTCTACTATTGGAAATGTTGAATCATCTATGTTGAAAGGTTCATCGCGTTTCTTTAAAGAAATGTGGGATGAGTTAATTAAAGATAACACAGGTGATGTATTGTTTTTTATACATGGTTTTAATACAGACCTTGAGGGTGTAAGGGAAGCATTCAAAAGGCTTAATGACAAATATGTAACTGAAAGCTCATCAATAAAACATATCGTAATTTTTACATGGCCCGGACGTAGTCCCGCTATTCCATACCATTACTTCGACGATAAGAAAGATGCAATACGTTCGGGCGAGGCGTTGGCGCGAGGTATTGAAAAACTGATGAAATTCTTTAATGAGTTTTTTCTGAAAGGGCGAAATGAAATGTGTACCCGTAAAATTCATTTAATGGCACATTCAATGGGAAACCGTGTGCTAAAACATACAATGCTTGGTCTTATTGATTCAAAAAAACAAATTCCCGAAATTTTCAAAGAAATAATTCTTGTAGCAGCCGATATCGAATATAATATTTTTGAACGTGGTGAAGCATTCGATTCTCTCATCAATTTGGGCGATAGGGTTAATATTTATTTTCACGAGCACGACAGAGTTCTCGATATTTCGGCATATACAAAAAACCTCAGTAACCGACTTGGTAAACATGGCAGAAAAGAAATTAATCCTGCCATGAAATATATTATTGATGCTGATGTAACCGAAACCAATGATGACACGGATTGCGGACTCAGAGATTCTCTCCTCAACCATTGGTACTACTACACTTCAACTGATGTAGTATACGATATAATCAATGTTTTAAATGGAAAAGTATCAAAATTTAAAGTAAAATAAATTTTAAAAAACAGCGGAAGCCGAAAAGCTGGAAGAGAGTATGTAAAACCTAATATTAATTAGTATGAGTTTTAAAGTAATTAAAAAAAATATACAAGTAGAATTAACGGACTACAACACTAAAGAACCAAAGTGCAAAATCGTTACGGATGATTATGTTTCTAATTTATCAAAAAAATACGACAATCCGAGATATTTAGAGTTATCTCTATCATTAATGGGTGAAACAAACTTTGAAAAATAACAACGTTTACGAATTAACGAGTTAGAAAAAAATGATAATTAAATATTTTTTTTATAAAAAGATTGATTTAGAGTTTGGGAAAGTTTGAAAGTGTTTGAATTAAAATGTGAAAGATTGGGCAACATATTTTTTACTATTAAAATTTTAGTTAGTTTTGAAGCTGTTTTTAATCAATAATCTATAGAGTAATTTTTATTTTTTCATATTTGTAAAATATTTAAATTCCAAAACATTTCTTATGAAAATATATATATTTATATTCTTTACTGTAACATTAGTTATACAGATGAATAGAGGGAAATGCCAACAAATTGATAAATATAATGAGATCAATAATAAAATTGGAAAAGCTGAAGAGAAATTAAAAACATTGGAAACAAGTGAAGCTCGGAGCGTTATTGATAAAAAAAAAAAAAAAATAAATAGTAAATTTACCACTTTAAAACTTTACAAAAACATTAATGAAATTAATAACACTAACACCTAAAAAAGCACTTAAAGCATTCTTAAAGCAAAAA
>Ga0154308_1090_pt1 | contig 18744 bp, 11 predicted proteins | sample RifGroA2_FD_105602 | JGI IMG/M metagenome (GOLD analysis project Ga0154308, IMG submission 105602) | Bacteroidetes bacterium GWA2_32_17
CAAGTCTCAAATCCCAAGCCCCAAACTTGGAATTTGGGATTTGGAATTTGGAGCTTTATACTATTATTACGATATTATAGACAAGCACTATTTAGTGTCTGTCTATAAACTCTGTGTCTGATTCATAATGTTCGAGTTCTCCCGCTCAGGCGGAACGAAGTATTAAAAAATCAAGGAGTTCCGCTTAGATGCATTGGCGTTAACCTAATATTCATAACTATCAGACAATAAGAGTCTTTCTAAATAATTTTTTCTTTTCTTTCTTTTTTCATAAGTAGTATAATATGCAATCGCAACTTCAAATTCGCTGAATTCAAGTCACAAATGCAACTTTTCGATTAAGTAAATTTAGTGATAAAAATTAATTTTATTTTCACAAAGAAAACTACCTTTGAAAGTTTGAAATTTATTAAAATATGTGTAATAGTTCGGCTGAGCTCACTACAAGTCTGTGGCAAAATATAGTGGCTGTATAGTTTTATGAAAATTTTAGCATCAATCATATTAATATTTCATTATTCAATTGCTTTTGGACAATTTGATAATAGTATTTTTAATAATTACAAACCAATAAACGAAAACGACAGTTTAAAACTTTGGTTTAGTTTCGATAATCAAAATTTTTTACATAACAACGAATATTTCAATAACTTATATGATGGCTACACCTATTTAGGTTATAGTATTTCGCCTAAATTAATTTTTCAACCTTCGTCTAAAATAAAATTACAGGCTGGTTGGTTTTTTATTAAATATTCAGGACGCGATAAATTTTGGCGTTCTGTTCCTTGGTTTAACTGTCAATATAAATTTTCGAAAAATGTTGATTTACTACTTGGTAATATTCATGGTACCGTTGAACACAAATTAATTGAACCATTATACTCATTTGATAAACATTTTACAAATAATCCGGAACAAGGAATACAATTTTTAGGAAATTTTAAACATTTTGAAGGTAACTTATGGCTAAACTGGGAAAAATTTATTGTTCCAGACGATACGTTTCGTGAAGAATTTACTTTAGCTTCAACTTCAAAATTAAAGTTTTATAAACCCGAAAGTAAATTTAGAATTTCTATTCCACTTCAGGGAATGGCAACACACAAAGGCGGACAAGGAAATTCAAGCTCCGGTTATGAGCAAACTTATTTTAATACAGCTTCGGGATTTGAATTAGAATATTTGCCTTCAATAAATTCTAAAAATAGATTTGGAACAAAAAATTATTTTGTAACTTATACCGATGCTTCTGACAAACATGTTCAATATTATTCTAAAGGTTGGGGAATTTATTGTAATTTGTTTGCTAAAATTGGAAAATTCGATTTTATGGCTGGATATTGGTATAGCCAACATTTTATTGCCCCTCGTGGTGAACAATTGTTTCAATCGGTATCAGAAAAATATATTATTTGGTGGGAATCAAATAAACAACTAATTACATCTAAATTACAATTCACTCACAACATTAACAGTGGAATAAAAATAGCAATCAGAGCCGAAACATATTACGATTTAATAAGATACAATTTCGATTTCTCGTATAGTTTATATGTAATAATAAACCAAGATTTCTTTTTATATAAAATTTCTTTTAAAAAAGAAAATATCTAACAGAGTAAACATTGACTAAAGGTATATGGTATAATGGTTTAACTGTTATTCCCTATTTCCTTATACCCTATACCTTTTATCCTTTAAATTTGAAATTTTAATTTTACAGACAGACTCTAACTAGGTGATTGTAACGAAATAACATGGTTATTTGATTTTTGTATAAATAGCCGTAGCATTTATGCTACGGTAAAATAGAAATTATAATAACGGCTTTAGCCACAGATATTTGTTTTTGGCTAAAGCCGATTTGTTGGTTGTTTTATTTCAACGTCATAAATGACGTTGCTAATTATAAATGATTAGCATATTTCATAACAATTCCTAAGGAAATCTATACAAATCGTTTTTAGTAAAAGTCCATTCAGGTGTTTCTAATATTTCTTCAAAATCTGCACTATACCAGGGACTTAAATTATTGTTATTCGGATTTTTTAGGATGTGTATTTCTTGAGCGGGCATATAACTTTGTGCAAGCATAAAAATTTTTTCTTTATTTTTATTTATTGCTACGTCAACAATAATAATAGCATGCCCATAAGGGTTTCCTGTTTGTATAAATACGTCACCTATTTCTATATCTTCTACATTATTAATGTGTTTCAATTCTTTTTTAAGCGAAGCAGTATTTGCAAACGAAAAAATATAATTCATATAATCCTTAAATTTATTATAAGAAAAATTACCATTGCAATAATCTGTATAATATCTTGGTTTCCCATCACTTAAAAAGCAAAAATGAATGTCTTTAAATTTTTTCAGAGAAAATAAATATTCACCTTTTAATCGCATTACTGCATCTGCACATTGTTGAAGGTCTTTGTTTCCAACATCAATTTTTATTATCGCATATTGTGCATTTTGATTATATTTTGGTGTATTATTATATAAATATACAATATTATTGCTTATTTTTAACTCTAAATTTCGAAGATAAAAGCCAAATGAATTTGAATCACAAATTATTCTATTATAATTACTTATTGTTGGAATTTGTGAAATAGTTTTATATTTCATTTTTTCTTGAGGTAATATTTGTGAGAACAATATGCTTTTAGTACAACAAGTTACAAAGCAAAACATTACAATTAATAATTTATATTGATTATTATTATTTGTTAATAGCATGATTATAAAGTTATTAGTTGGTGATAAATTGGTAAAAAAATTAACGTAATAGTTCAACAACTTAAATTTTTTATTATTTAATTTTAAAACAAAAATCATGCTCGAAAAAATTAAAGTTGCACGGTTATCAATTATTTCAAACTCAAGTTTAATAATAATGAAGCTTGCAATTGGAATAATAACTGGTTCGGTAAGTATTATTTCCGAAGCTATCCATTCAACTATGGATTTACTTGCTGCTATAATAGCATTTTTTTCTGTAAAAGTTTCTGACCAACCACCCGATAAACAACACCCTTATGGACACGGTAAGTTTGAAAATATTTCAGGCGTAATAGAAGCAATTTTAATTTTTATAGCATCATTATGGATAATATATGAAGCAATAAAAAGAATAAATACTAACGAAAAAATCGAATCAATTGGATTAGGTGCTTTAGTTATGGTTATTTCAGCAATAATAAATTTTATTGTATCAAAACAGTTATACAAAGTCGCAAAAAAAACAAATTCTATAGCATTAGAAGCAGATGCACTTCATTTAAAAGCAGATGTTTATACATCAATTGGAGTTGCATTTGGATTGTTTTTAATTTGGTTAACAAATTACAGAATACTCGATTCAATTGTAGCAATTTTAGTAGCAATATTAATACTTTGGGAATCGTTTCAATTGCTAAAAAAAGCTTTTAGTCCATTACTTGATGTTGCAATTGACGAGTCGGATATTGAACAAATTAAACAATATTTTATAATTAAAAATCTGAATATTCATAATTTAAAAACCCGAAAATCGGGCAAATATAAATTCGCTGAACTACACCTTAACTTAAATGGAAAGCTGTCGTTAGAAGATGCTCATGCAATTTGCGATGAAATTGAAAAAGAATTAGAAATATTAATTCCCGATTTTCAACTCACTATTCATGTTGAACCGGAGTAAAACCAGTTAGGATTTTTTTCCAACTTCCAATTATCTTTAAATAATATTTTGTTTTTGGTTTAATAGTTTAGAGTTTGAAGTTTAGAGTTTCGAAATTTGGTATTTGGGACTATAAATAAAGCATGGTTTTATTCCTTTTTCAATAGACATCTTTCCAAAATAAACCTTTATTTACATAAAAACGAAAATTATTACATGGTAATTTTAATAACTGATGTTACGTAAAAAGTTTCTCACAATGATTATTTCTCGTACTTCCTTCGTCAGCATAAACTCCGGCGCTAAGTACGCCAAGAAAAAATAATTTATTTTTTTTTTTAAACTTTGCGAGCTTATAAGTAATTTCAATTAATACACCAATTGCTTTTATATAGCATGACTATAATAAGCACGCAATAAAAAAATCATAAATGATTTTTTTTAGCCACTTTTTAACTTTGTGAACTTGGCGACTTTGCGAGACAAATTTTTTATTTGCGTAACATGAGTTAATAATGTGAAAACAAAAAACAGTAACTATTCAGTATTCATAAAAGTTGTCGCTTTGCGTGAATAATTTTTGCGGAACATAAGGTGAGAGTTTAACAAAATATCGTATTAACTTTGCCACTGATTAGTTACAAAAAATATAATAGACATCTTTCCAATTAAATTATAAATTTGTAAAAAATAAATAAATGAGAAAATATTTTATTACTATTTTAGTGTTAAGTTTTGTTGTGATTTTGCAAAATGTTTCTGCACAACAACTAAAAAACTTTAGAAGCAATTTTCCCGGTTACCTTGCCGATATGAAAGACTTTTTAGAAACAAAAGATAAAAAAGAAGGAAAAGAACTTTCCGAAATTTTTACTTTAACATTCAATGGAACATTTTATAGCGAATCGGAGAAAAAAAATATCATTCAAACATCAAACGAATTACTTAAAAAGCGGGCACTTGCCTTTCCTCATTTTCAGGAATATTTACAAAGTATAATAGCATTTAGTAATGTAAATCACTCTAAATCAAGTTATGCGAACTGGGATAAAGGACTTGTTTATATGTGTCAGAAAAAAAATATAACATTAAACGCAATTGATATATATTTAGAAAACACTATTGGATTGTTAAAAAAAGGAAACATATACCAGTCTCAAACAACAAAATGGAAAACTGATTCAAAAGATTTTCAATTTTATTTTGATGGCGAAAATATTACTTTAATTGTACAAAACGCTAATTTAAAATGTTTTGCAAAAAAAGATAGCACAACAATATACAACACTCAAGGAATTTACAACGAAATTTCTAAAACATGGCAAGGGCAAGGTGGAAAGCTAACATGGGAACGAGCAGGTTTTAATGAAAACGAATTATATGCCAATTTTCAAAATTATACAATTGATATGACAAAATCTGCTTTCGATGCCGATTCTGTAATATTTATAAATTCAAGATATTTTAAAGAACCAATATTGGGTAAATTAACCGAAAAAGTAATGGCAGATGCCGACTCAACAAATGCACATTATCCTCAATTTATCTCATATTCAAAACGTTACTTAATTAAAAACATCTTTCCCAAGATGGATTATGATGGCGGGTTTACAATGAAAGGAGCTAAATTTATTGGCGAAGGAACTGAAAATGATTTAGCAATGCTCAAAATTTACCGTTCAGATACTCTTTTTTTTATTGCCGCTACAAAAACTTTTGTGTTTAATAAAGATGGCATTATTGGACAAAATTCAGCAATAACAATTAGACTCGATACTGATTCTATTTATCATCCGGGGTTATTGTTTAAATATAATGCACAAAAAAATGAAGTATTATTAATTCGTAATAACGAAGGAATGTCGCGAAGTCTGTATTTCGATACATACCATAACCTTGAATTGGATTTTCCGTTTTTAACATGGAAAATTGGAGAACCGCAAATTAATTTTCAACCAATTCCAAAAACTACTAATAAAATTGCAAAATTCGAATCAGTTGATTTTTTTAGCAGAAGCAGATACCTTGAATTACAAGGCATGGACAATTTAAACCCTTTGCAAAATCTTAAAAATTATACAAAAAAAATAAATTCGAAAAAGTTTAACGACAAAGATTTTGCAAATTTTATTAAATCTTCAATACCGCAGACACACCAATATTTATTAAATCTTGCATTTAAAGGTTTTATATCTTATTCTATTGAAACAGGTGAGGTAATTGTAGTTGATAAAACTTTTAATTATTTAAAATGTAGTGTAGGGCAACGCGATTACGATGCTATCAGCTTTGTTTCAACTGTTCAGGAAAACGACAATAATGCAATACTTAGTCTTCTCGATTTTAATTTAAAAATGAAAGGTGTACAGGAAATATATCTTTCCGATTCTCAAAATGTTGCAATATTTCCCCAAAATCAGGAAATTACAATAAAACGTAACCGCGATTTTGTTTTTGACGGCAAAGTTAGAGCAGGATTATTTTTATTTATCGGTTCTAATTATTCTTTTAGTTATAATAAATTTAAAATTAATCTAACTGATGTTAAAACAATTAAAATGAGAGTTGTTACCGACGAAGTTGACCAGTATGGAAATCCTGCTCAAAAAGATTTAATAAGCGTTATCGAAAACTCTACCGGTGAATTATTAATTGACGATATGACAAACAAATCAGGTGTAAAAAAATTTCCTCAATACCCTGTGTTTAATAGCAAAAAAGATTCTTATGTGTTTTACGATGCCCCCTCTGTTCAAACAGGTGTTTATAAACGTGATAATTTTTATTTTCAAATTTATCCCTACTCAATTGATAGTATAGGTATCTTAACTAAAAAGAATTTACTTTTTAAAGGGCACTTTGTTTCAGCCGGTATTTTCCCTCCATTCGACGAAACTATTGGCGTTCAACCCGATTTTTCGTTGGGATTTAAAAGAAATACTCCAACTGAAGGATATCAGGCTTATGGCGGAAAAGGAAATTATAAAAAAGAAATATTTTTAAGTAATATGGGATTACGTGGCGATGGCGAATTAAAATTTTTAACTGCCAAAGCTATTTCAAATGATTTTATTTTTTATCCCGACTCAATGAATACTACTGCTAAAACTTTTGAAATCGAAAAACAAGCTAAAGGTGTTGAATATGCTTCGGTTAAAGGCGAAAATATTTATGTGCACTGGCTACCAAATAACGATAAAATGTTAGTTTCAAATACTACAAAACCATTTAGTATGTACGATAATCAAGCAACTTATACCGGAACATTGCAAATTGAACCAAATGGTTTAACAGGTTGGGGAAAACTCGAATTTTCGACTTCTCAACTAACTTCAACAATGTTTAATTTTAAAGAACATATTGTTGATGCAGATACTGCAAACTTTAATCTTAAAACACTCGATATGGCTGATTTTGCTTTTAAAACAGTTAACGTAAACTCACATATTGATTTTAAAGAAAGAAAAGGCGAGTTTCAATCAAATGGCGAAGCATCATTTGTAGAATTTCCTCAAAATCAGTACATCTGTTATATGGACCAGTTTACATGGTACATGGATAAAGACGAATTGGAATTAAGTGCAAGTAAAAATGCTTTGGCAAATGTTCCTAATAACAAAGAAAATTTAAGCCCTACAGAATTAGAAGATGTGCAATTAAAAGGTTCACAGTTTATTTCAATAAATCCGAAACAAGATTCATTAACTTTTGTTGCCCCTTCAGCAAAATATAATTTACGAAAATTTATTATTTCTGCTAACGAAGTTAAATTTATCAGAGTTGCCGATGCTACCATTTATCCTGGTGATGGTAAGGTGGTTATTGAAAAACAAGCTGCAATGCAAACTCTGAAAGATTCAAGAATAATTGCTAATAATACCAATCGTTACCATACAATTTATGGTGCTACTACCAATATTTATGGACGAAAAAATTATTCTTCATCAGGAAGTTACGATTATGTTGATGAAACACAAAACAAACAAGTTGTTAAATTCGATGTAGTTAGTGTTGATTCTACATACCAGACTTATGCAAAAGGAAAAATTGGAATTACCGAAGGATTTACATTAAGTCCAAATTTTGGATTTACAGGTCAAGTGTTATTAAGTGCCAACGAGCAATATTTAACTTTTGATGGCGCTGCAAAAATTTCGCATGAGTGTCAAAATCTTGAACGGCTTTGGGTTAATTTTAAATCTCCTGTTAACCCTACCGAAATTTATATACCTATTGGCGATTCACTCAAAGAAATTAATAACAATAAAGTTTATAACGGATTCTTTATAACAAATGACTCAACACATATTTATCCAGCATTCTTAACAAAGCATAAAAATTATAGCGATTTAGCTGTATCCAATGCTAATGGGTTTTTAACTTTTGATAAAACAGATAGTAAATATAAAATATCGAATAAAGAGAAATTAGTTGAGTTTAATTTGCCCGGAAATTACTTGAGTTTACATCGTTCTGCCTGCAATATGTATGGCGAAGGCAAACTTAATTTTGGAGTTGATTTTGGACAAGTAACAATTAACACAGTTGGTAATATCAACGAAGATTTAATAAAGCAGTCAATTTCATTAGATGTGCTTTTAACGCTCGACTTTTTTATAGAAAATAAATGTATGGATATGCTAACAAAGGACTTAAATTCGTATAGTGGATTAGAGCCAATTGATTTATCGCGAAAAATTTTCGAAAAAGGTTTAGCCGAAATTCTTGGTCGTGATAAAGCAAATGACCTTATTTCGGAATTTAGTTTAGGAAAATTTAAAAAAATGCCAAAAGAACTTGAGCATACTATTATGTTTACCGATTTGAAATTTGATTGGAATACTAACACAAAATCTTATATTTCTGATACTTTAATTGGTGTTGGAACAATAAGCAAAGAATACATAAATAAAATAGTTCCAGGCAATATAGAAATTATTAAAAAACGAAGTGGTGATATTATTAATATTTACTTAGAACTTGCCGATAATGTTTGGTATTATTTTTCATATACACGTGGAGTCATGCAAGTTGTTTCGAGCAACGAAGAATTTAATACTGTGATTAAAACACTTAAACCCGACCAGCGTAAGTTAGATACCGATAAAGGACAAAAGCCATATTCGTATTATCCGGCAGCACCCTCAGTTAAAAATAAATTTTTAAAACGTATGCGTGCATTAAAGGAAAATGAAGTAATTAACGACACCGAAGAAACCAACGATGAAAATAAAAAAGAAGAAGGGCAGTAAATTAGAAAACAATCATTAACTTAAAAAAAATTCGAGTTTCAGGTTTTTAATAACAATTTACAATTTAATTTTAATCCTACATTAAGTTTACATTTTCAAATCTCTCTTTGCGAAGTGAAGCGTAGCGGAACGAAGCAAAGAGAGATTTGAAGCTCCTTTTAGTGCTCTACAGTTTCCATTTCCTATCTGTTTGCGTAATAATTTTTCTATCTTCTTTTTAGTTCTCCCGACATATTGTGAGCCTCAATTGAAGTAAGATAATTAATACTACCATGAGGTCTTTGATAATTATAAGTGCTTATAGCAACTGATACATTACAAATGGCTTGCTTATGGTTTTTATGATTTTTTTCTAAAAGTTCATCTTTTAATATGCCATTAACTCTTTCTGCTAATGCATTTTCTAATGGGTCACCATTTTGGGTCATACTGATTTTAACCCACATTGCAGGAAAAATCAGCAAAAACAAGAAAAATCAGTTATACTTTGAACGGTTTAAATTATTACATTTGAGTTTAAGGTATAAGGTATTTTGGTTTTTGATATTTTGGGCTATACCTTTATCTCTATACCTTTTTTGTTCCGCTTGTGCGCATTGGCGTCAAGTTAAGGATTGAATTTATGGGCTAAAGCCCGCATCAAATGTGGCATTCAAACCCCCGACATAAATGTCGTAGCTATTGATTATAATTGAATAAAATTATTAGCCCTGACCTTCAGGTCGGGGTAAATAGATACACCACAAAACAGGGGACTTTAGTCCCAATCATTTTATTGAGAATCAGGGGCTTTTAAGCCAAAAAAGGGTTCTTAGCTTGACACGTATGCGCTTGTGCGGAATAAAATGCGGAAATTTATCCCGTTTGCTGTATAATAACTGATGTTACGTAAAAGAGTTTCTCACAATGATTATTTCTCTTACTTCCTTTGTCAGCATAAACTCCGGCGCCATTACGCCAAGAAAAAATAATTTACCCCAATAGATAATTAAAATTTCACTTTCGTTTATTTTTTAAGCTATCTATCTAGAGTCTGTCTATAAACTCTGTGTCTAATTCATAATGTTCGAGTTTGAGGCATGCGAAGTTTTGGAAACCAAGGAGTTTACTATAGTAAATGACTGTTTTCAAAACGAGCATAACGAAAAAATCGGACATTATGGACAGACACTATCTAACTTGGTAAACGGCTTTGCTGTACAAATTTTGTAACTATTCAGTATAAGAATTATCACGCAAAGGCGCAAAGAACGCAAAGAAAATAGAAAAAGAAAATATAGAAAACACTCAAAATGATGAAATACGAAATAGAATTGTTTATATGATTTACAAATTGTTAGTTCGCAAAGAAAAAAATCATTAATGATTTTTTTAAACTCTGCGAGCTTAAAACTTTGCGGGCATTGCGTCTTTGCGTGAATAATATTTGCGGGAAATATGATACGAACTTAATAAAAAATTAAAGTAATTTTGACACTGATTAGTTACCAAATTTTTACTTGCGTAACATGAGTGATTAAATTTAACAAAGCAAAAAATATCAGTAATTCTCAGCTAACAACTCAAAATAACTTTTTGGATGCAAACAAGAAGGACAGTTTTCTAATGGTTTTGTACCATAATGAACATAACCACAAACTCTGCAAACCCATTTTACTTTTTCGTCGCGTTCAAAAACCTTTCCTGTTTCAATATTTTCTAATAATTTTCTGAAACGTTTTTCATGTTCGGCTTCAACCGTGGAAATAACTTTAAAAGCCGATGAAACATCTTTAAATCCTTCATTAAATGCAATTTTTGAAAATTCCGGATATAACTTTGTCCATTCTTCGTTTTCGCCTTCGGCTGCAGCTTTTAAATTTTGAGCAGTTGTTCCAATAATTCCCGCTGGATACGTTGCAACAATTTCTGTTGAACCACCTTCTAAAAAGCGAAAAAATCTTTTTGCATGAGCCATCTCTTGTGCCGATGTTTGCAAAAATATTGCTGAAATTTGCTCGTACCCCTCTTTTTTAGCAACTTTTGAAAAAAAATCATAACGATTTCTTGCCTGCGATTCGCCTGCGAATGCTTTTAGCAAATTTTTTTCTGTTTGTGTTCCTTTTAATGTCATAATATTTTTTTTTATTTTATAATTTGTTATTTATTTCAACATTTTTTATTTCCGAAATATCGGTATTTTTTTATTGTTATTAATATTTTTACAATAATAAATTAAAAACATTTCATTTATTAATATATTTGCATTATGAAAGCATTATTTTTATTTGTTGTATTATCGTCATTGTGGCTTGGTTCTCAAGCACAAAAAAAGAAATCTAAAGATAATCCTGTATGGTTCAATTTAGAAGTGAAAGGCGGAATTGGAACCAGTTTATTGTCCAATAAAAATATTTCAGGCGACGAAAATATTAACGCCATGAATTTTAATTTTTATCCTGCTTATGGTATCGGAATTGGTGCTCATATAAAAAATTATTTTGCTGTTCAAATTGAAAAATCGTGGTCATCATTCGGACAAAAATATACCTATAAAAACGAATCACCTGCAAGAACATTAGTTTTTAACTCAAGCGAAATGGGATTGTTTTTACGTAAAACTTCTGAAGGTGGCGGTTTTGTTGGATTAGGTTTTAAAGTTGCTAACATTAGCAAATCAAACGTTGATTCAATTTCAGTATATTCTAAAAGTTTGAATTTTCTGAATTTCGAAATTGGTGGACCAGTGTGGCAAAACAATATGTTCGATATTAATTTGAATATTCGTTTTGGTTATGGTTTAAATAATATGGTAAGTGCCGAAAATTACAATCCAGGAGCTTACACTGTTTATACAAAAAATGCAACTACACATCCAATTACTGCACAATTTCTTATTGGTTTTAACTGGCATGTTGGATATTGGGCTACTTCAAATTGTAAACATAAAGGGTTTGTTTTCTTTTTATCTAATAGTTAATTAATTTTCATACATATAAAATAACATTTTGCAAATAAATCCTGAATATTATCAGAGGTTAACAATTATAATTTATTTTTTAGATTTCCATTGCGAATTATAAGATGTGTTCGCAAAATGCAAGTGTAAGCCGAAAAGAAAATCGGCAAAATATTAGCTGATGTTTGGGGAGTTGAATTTGTTGAAACTATAAAAATGGAGGTTGTAGATGAGCAAGAGAATTAATAAATTTAAAGTGGTCGAATTTGACCACTTTGGTTTTAATTATACCGATTTCATGGGAATTAAAATATTAAAGTAAATAATGTGGCAAAAATTGTTGTTAAAAATACCGATGTAGTTGTAATTTCAATAAATAATGCTGATTATATATCGCTTACCGATATTGCCAAATTCAAAACCGATGATACCAGCGCGATCATTGGCAATTGGATGCGAAACCGCAATACCATTGAGTTTCTGGGCATTTGGGAAACATTGTACAATCCCAATTTTAAACCCCTCGAATTCGAGGGGTTTAGAAAAGATGCTGGATTAAACGCTTTTACTATGTCGCCTTTAAAATGGATTAATTCAACCGTTGCAGTTGGTTTTATTGTGAAATCAGGTCGTTATGGTGGCACTTTTGCTCACAAGGATATTGCTTTCAAATTTGCAAGCTGGATTTCGGTAGAGTTCGAATTATATATCGTCAAAGAATTTCAACGCCTCAAGGAAGAAGAACAAAAACTTTTAGGTTGGTCGGCAAAACGCGAACTGGCAAAAATTAATTACCATATACACACTGATGCCATTAAACAAAATCTTATTCCACAGGAACTTTTGCCAGCACAAACCTAAATGATTTATGCCAATGAGGCAGATGTTTTAAACGTAGCCATGTTTGGCATTACAACAAAACAGTGGAGAGATGAAAATCCCGATTTAAAAGGGAGCATCAGGGATTGCGCCAGTATCAATGAATTAATTTGCCTGTCGAACATGGAAAACCTGAATGCTGTATTCATCAATGAAAAAATGCTTCAAAAAGAACGACTTATTAAATTGAACCAAATAGCTATACAGCAAATGAAAATATTACAAGAAGTAAAAAACCGAAAATTATTGAAATAACAAATTACAAATAATAACGCAATAAATAAAATATTTTTTATATAAAAATCAGTTATTTTTGCTCAATTGGTTATATCAAATAATTGATTTAAATTTGTAAAATAATAAATAATACTATGAATGATAACGATGATTTTGAAAACTTAACACCTGAAGAAAAACTTCAGAAAGAAAATGAATTGCTAAAACTAAAATTGCAATCAGAATTTGGAATGGAGAAAATGGATTCTTCATTAGATAAAGAAACTGAAAACAAATGGCTAAACGATGTCTATAATTTCGAGAAACAATTTGCAGAAAACAAACAGTGCAAAGTATATGATTTCATTAATCGCCCTAAATTCAGGAGAGTTGATGAACTAACTAAAGAAGAAATTTCTAAAGAGCTTGAAAAACTCACAGAAATTATGCGGACAAACGGTATTGAACTCTCAACTATCTGCGATTATGAAGATGAAATCATTTATCGTTTTATCACTGAAGAATTATTTAATCAGGAAACAGACGATGTACATGTGCATGGGATGATGAATTGTTTTATTTACGAAGAATTTCATCCCAACCATGATTATGATATTCGTGAACATTGCAATGAGTTTGTCGAATGTCTCATCAGTAAAAAATGGGATGAATTTATGAATAATATTTTGCTGGCTTCAATAGTTTCATACAACGATAATAATTACGACCAAAAAGCATTTCCAGCAATTATTGAAGCATTTCAAAGCGAATATAAAAAAATGAAGTTGTTGAAATGGGACATTCATTCTGTTAGCTTCGATTTGAAAACCGAAAAAGCTGTACTGCAAGGTTCAATTAAATACAAATTAGTACAATCATCACAAATATTTCAGGGCAAAGTCAATATGGAATTAAAATTAGAATACGATTACTGGAGTATTAGTAAAGTAGTTCTTCCAGGTTTTAGTAACTGATGTTACGCATATTTTATAGCAAAAATATTCATTTTGAAAAGTTAAAACAGCTATTTTTTGCAATTAAAAATATTGACATTATGGACAGACACTAATTACACTCTCAACCCCCAAAACTCTCTTCCGCCTTGGTTCGTGTCCTCACTTCCGCCTTGGTTCGTGTCCTCACGAACCAATTTTTCCCCCAAAACTCCAAACAATGAACATTTTTGAACTTTTTTGAACATAGAACAATGAAATAGATAGAAATAAATAGAAATACATTGTAAATTCGTATATTCGTAAAATTCGTATTTCGTAAAGAACAATGAACATTTTTGAACTTTTTGAACTTTTTTAAACCTTAAACCACTTAATAAAACATAAACACATGAAAAATATTTTTTTATTACTAATACTGATTTTTATATTTCTTATAATGGCTTCAGTAACAAATTATAGAACATTTTTTAAGAAAACAAAAATTTCAAATTTAGTTTATACCAAAATAGTTCCAGAATGGTCTAAAAACCTTACTATTTATGAAGTTAATCTCCGTCAATATTCATCGTCAGGAAGTTTTAAAGATTTTGAAAAGCACCTTCCACGATTACAAGAATTAGGTGTCGGAATTTTATGGTTCATGCCAATACAACCTATTGGCGTTATTAATAGAAAGGGAACACTCGGAAGTTATTATTCTGTTAATGATTACCTTTCGGTAAATCCCGAGTTCGGAACTATTGAAGATTTCAAAAGTATGGTAAAAAAAATTCATGAATTAGGTATGTATGTTATTATAGATTGGGTGGCAAATCATACCTCATGGGATAATACACTTATTACTGAGCATCCTGAATTTTTCACAAAGGATTCTTTAGGAAAAATCATTTCGCCGGTGAAGGACTGGACCGATGTAGCCGATTTGAATTATGATAACAAAAAATTACGTCGTTACATGATTGATGCCATGAAATTCTGGCTAAAGGAAACAAATATTGATGGGTTCCGTTGTGATGTGGCAGGCATGGTACCAACAGATTTTTGGGAAGAAGTTCACCCTGCTTTAGATAGCGTAAAAAAAGTTTTTATGCTTGCCGAATGTGAAGACCCAAAACTTCATAACATTGCTTTTGATATGACTTACACATGGGATTTTCATAATCTGATAACCAATATTGCAAAAGGAAATAAAAATGCTTCATCGTTAGTCCCTTTGTTTAAAAAAGAAAAAACTGACTATACTAAAGATGCCTACAGAATGTATTTCACTTCTAACCATGATGAAAATTCGTGGAACGGCACAGCTTATGAAAAATTCGGTAAAGGGGTAAAAACTTTCACTGTGCTTTCTTTTATAGTTCCTGGAATGCCTTTGATATATAGCGGACAGGAAGCAGGACTTAACAAGCGTCTTAAATTTTTCGATAAAGATACCATTGAATGGAAAAATGATGAGTTTTTTAATTTGTATGAAACACTTATCGCATTAAAAAAACACAACAAAGCATTATGGAACGGTGCTTATGGCGGGGATATGAAAATTTTAAAAACCTCTGCTACAGATAAAGTTTTTGCATTTACAAGAATAAATAACAAGGATGAAATACTGGCAGTCTTTAATTTTTCTGACAAATCTATAAAAACAACAATAAATAACTTATCTGTAGGTACTTATAAAAATGTTTTTACAAAACAAATGCTCCCATTAAACAAAAATACTTCATTTAAATTAGAACCATGGGGATATTTGTTGCTGGAAAAAAATAAATAGAAATTGATAGAAATACATTGAAATAAATTTTTGTCATTCCGAGTGATTAGCGAGGAATATACATTTTTTGGGAAAAGAAAGTTTTAAATAAATAAACGAAAACATTGAAATAAAAAACAGAAATAAATGGAAATAAATAGAAATACATTGTACATTCGTACATTCGTAATTCGTAAATTCGTAAAATTCGTATTTCGTAAAGAACAGTAAACATAAAACAATGAAATAAATAGAAATAAAAAACAGAAATTGATTGTAAAACAATGAACATTGAATAGTAAACAGTGAACAATTTAACAATGAAACATTCATGAATAAAATTACATTAATTGCACTAATCTGTTTAATTTGTACTTCAGCCATTGTACCGGCACAAAATCCTAAATCTCAAATCCTTAATCCTAAATTAGACTCCCTCTTTCTAATTTTAAAAACCACCAAAGCAGATACCACCCGTGTAAACACATACATAAAAATTTGCAGCCAATACCAAAGCTCTAACCCCGACACTGCCTTATATTTTGGGACCCTTGGGCTAAAACTTGCTATCTCCATTCCCTTTGGGAAGGAGCGGGGATGGGCTAAAGGAATAGCAGACTGTTACATAAATATCGGTAGTATTCACGATGACCAGGGCAATTACCCCATGGCAATAGAATATTATTTAAAGTCATTAAAAATCATGGAAGAACTTGGCGATAAAAAGGGAATGTCTGACTGTTACAACAATATCGGCAATGTTCACTATTACCAGGGCAGCTACGCTCAAGCTATTGAGTATTTTCTTAAATCCTTAAAAATAGACGAAGAATCAGGTAATAAAAAAGGAATGTCAGATTGTTACAACAATATTGGTCTTGTTCACTATGACCAAGGGTTTTACGATAAAGCCATAGAATATTATCTCAAATCCATAAAAATTAAAGAAGAATCAGGCGATAAAAAGGGAATCTCAGCCTGTTACATGAATATTGGTCTTGTTCACTATGACCAAGGGCTTTACGATAAAGCCATAGAATATTATTTAAAGTCTTTGAAAATAGATGAAGAATCAGGCGATAAAAAAGGAATGTCAGACTGTTACATCAATATCGGCAATGTTTACATGTATCAGGGCAGCTACGACAATGCTTTAGAGTATTATTTAAAGTCCTTGAAAATTGCAAAAGAATTAGGAGATAAAAATGGGATGGCATACTGTTATGGCAATATCGGCATGGTTCACTCTAGTCAAGGGCTTTACGATAAAGCCATAGAATATTTTCTAAAAGATTTAAAATTAGATGAAGAATTAGGCGATAAAAATGGGATAGCATTAGTATATGGAAATATAGCGAGCCTACATATCGCCCTTGCCGATTCTACAGCTTTATCAGATAATCAACAAATTAATTACTTGAATAAAGCTATTGAATATGGAATTAAAGCTATTGAATTAGCACAGGAAATTAAGGTTATGCCTATCGAAAACGAAGCCGCAAATACCCTTATGAGGGCATACAAAAAACTCGGTAACTTTAAAAAATCTATTGAATACGCCGAAATATTCATTGCTACCAAAGACAGTATGTTCTCAGAAGAAAAAACCAAAGCTCTTGCCGAAATGGGTGCACGATACGAAGCCGAAAAAAAACAGCAGGAGATAGAGAAGCAGCAGATATTATTAGAAAAAAAAGATGCAGAAGTAAAAAAACAATTGGCAATAAGCAGCAAGCAGAAAATAGTTATTTTGTTTGTGGTTTGTGGTTTGCTGTTAATGGCGGTTATTGCAGCAATTATTTTCCGTTCGCTGCGCATTACCCGCAGGCAACGAAATGTGATACAAAAACAAAAAGCAGTAGTTGATGAAAAAAACAGAATCATAGAACAAAAGAACAAAGACATTACCGATAGCATTACGTATGCAAAGAGAATACAGGAAGCAATTTTGACATCAAGCGAGAACTGTAAAAAAATTCTTCCACAACATTTTATTCTTTTTAAACCAAAAGATATTGTAAGCGGCGACTTTTACTGGGCTTATGCTTCACATAACAATAATGCAATATGGACAGTAGCCGATTGTACCGGGCACGGAGTGCCGGGCGCTTTTATGAGTATGATTGGCAGTAGCCTGTTAAATGAAATAATAATAGAAAAGGGCATAGCCACAGCAAACGATATATTAAATGAATTAAAAAAACATATTATTAAAGCATTAGGACAAACCGGTATAACAGGCGAAACACGCGACGGAATGGATGCATCGCTGTGTATATGGCACAAGGATACAAATATATTGGAATTTGCAGGAGCATATAACCCCCTCTATATAGTCAGAAATCAGCAGTCAGCAGTAGGATTGAGGACTGCCGACTGCCGACTGCCAACTGCCGACTGTGAACTAATTGAAATTAAGGCAGACCGACAACCAATTGGTTACCATCAGGGTAAAGAAGATTCACCATTTACCAAACAGGAAATACAACTACAGACGGGTGATACTGTTTACCTCTTTTCGGATGGTTATGCCGACCAGTTTGGCGGAGAGAAAAGCAAAAAATTTTCGTACAAAAAATTCAAAGACCTGCTGCTTTCGGTTCAGGACAGAGCAATGGAGCAGCAAAAGCAAATCCTTGACGAAACAATAGAAATATGGCGGGGACAACAGGAACAGATTGATGATATATGTGTTATAGGAGTTAGAATATAGCAGGCAGGAGGCAGTAAAACATTAGAACAATAAAACAGAAATATATTGAAATAAATAGAAATAGATAGAAATAGATAGAAATAAATAGAAATACATTGTAAATTCGTATTTCGTAAAGAACAATAAACATAGAACAATGAAATAAATAGAAATAAAAAACAGAAATTGATTGTAAAACAATGAACAGTGAACAGTAAACAGTGAACAGTAAACAGTGAACAGTAAACAGTAAACAGTAAACAGTGAACAGTAAACAGTGAACAGTAAACAGTAAACAGTGAACAGTGAACAGTAAACAGTGAACAGTAAACAGTGAACAGTAAACAGTGAACAGTAAACAGTGAACAGTAAACAGTGAACAGTAAACAGTGAA
>Ga0154308_1005_pt1 | contig 18079 bp, 16 predicted proteins | sample RifGroA2_FD_105602 | JGI IMG/M metagenome (GOLD analysis project Ga0154308, IMG submission 105602) | Bacteroidetes bacterium GWA2_32_17
TCCAAATCCCAAATTCCAAGTTTGGGGCTTGGGATTTGAGACTTGGGTCTTGAGGTTTTGGGCTTTCATTTTTGAAAATCTTTGACTTTATGGACAGGCACTAAATAGTATAGAGGAATCTCCGTAACTTAAAAAACGGAAATTGTTATTTAAAGCATAATCGTATATTTCTTTCCAATTATTGCCAACCATTGCAGTTACTAAAGCTAATAAAGTACTTTTTGGCTGATGAAAGTTTGTTATTAAACCCAAAACAAATTTAAAATTATAACCTGGCGATATCATAATCGAAGTTGAAGCATTTAATTCATTCAAATTATTAAATAGCATATAATTTTTGATGCTTTTTAAAGCGAATAATGGTTCTGTTTTTAATTTATTGTTATATGCGTCCCATTGATTTACAGATATTTGCTCTAATTTTCTATTGTTTTCTAATAAAATCCCAATATAATATAAACTTTCGAGTGTCCTAACCGAAGTTGTGCCAACTGCAATAATTTTTGGATAAAATTTTATTAAATTTTTAATTAATTGTAACGAAATTTGAAAATGTTCGGTATGCATTTGATGCTCGCCTAATTTTACGTTTTTTAAAGGTATAAAAGTTCCGGCACCTACATGTAATGTTAAATAATCAATTGAAACATTTTTTTTATTTAATTCAACAAATTCATTATCAGTAAAATGCAATCCAGCAGTAGGTGCTGCAACCGAGCCATCTATTTTTGAGTAAACAGTCTGATAACGAATTTTATCACTTGCTACTGGTTTACGATTCAAATAAGGTGGAATTGGAATTTCTCCATATTTTTCAATTATTTCGGAAAAATTTATATGGTAATTCCATTCAAATTCAATAATTTGAAACTCTTTCTCATTTGAAATTAATTTTGCGTTTAATGTAATTTCCACATTTTGAAGATTAATTTTTTTTGAAAGAAAATTATTTTTCCACTTTTTAATATTTCCTACCAAGCATTTCCATTGACATTTTTTTGTTTGCGAAAATGAAATTGAATATTCAGAAGGATTATGTGGCTCTATACAAAAAATTTCAATTCTTGCTCCCGAATCCTTGTAAAATTCTAATCTTGCATTAATTACTTTTGTATCATTTAATACAAGTAAGTAATTATCAGGTATATAATTTGCTATATTTGAAAAAACATCTTCACAAATTTTTTTGTTTTTATAAACTAAAAGTTTTGATAAGTTTCTTTTATTTAAAGGAAATTTTGCAATTTTTTCCTGAGGAAGTTCGTAATCAAATTCTGAAGCTAAAATATTTCGTGGGTCAATATTAATCATGTTTGCAAAAATAATTAACTTTATGGTTTAAAATTATTACTATGGCAATTTGTGTAGGTGATACAGTTCGTTTTTTAAATGATGTAGGTGGCGGAAAAGTTACTAGACTAAAAGACAATACCGCTTACGTGCTTATTGAAGAGGGTTTTGAAGTACCAGTAAATGTTTCTCAATTGATAATTATTAATAAAAAATCTGATGAAAAAACTTCTAAAAATGAAGATAAAACACCCGAAAAAAATATAAAACAAAACGATTTTTTAATTAATTATAATTATGCTGAAAGAGAAGAAATTGCTTTTGATGATGATTTGCCAGTAAGTAAAGTTGCTGAAAATAAGAATTATAGCTCCGATAAAACTATTAACGAATATAAAAAAAGCTCTTCAAAACAAAATGATAATATTTTTATAGCATTCGTTCCTGAGAATAATAAAAAAGATGGTGAAGATGGTGTAAGTGTCTATTTAATAAATGATTCCGATTTTATTTTGCTTTACTCCATTGGTATTAATGAAGGAAATGAGCATGCATTGCTCGACTCGGGCGAAGCAGATGGTTTTGAAAAAATAAACATTTCTACAATTGCAAAAGAGTCATATCCAACAATAAAAAGTATAACAATTCAAATAATTAAGTTTAAAAAAGGGATTTATAAAACTGAAAATGTAATTAATGAAGAACTTAAAATAAAGTCGTATAAATTATTAACTGACAGTACTTTTAAAGATAACGAATATTTTAATAATCCTGCTTGGATTATTCAATTGGGAACTGATTTCAATGATGATGAAAAAGAGAAACAATCTTTAAAAAATATATCTGAAATTATTTTAGTAAAAGAAATTGTAGAACCTGATTTATCTATAAAATTCAAAAAGAGACCTGAACCTGTTTTGACTGAAGTAGATTTACATATTAATCAATTAATTGACAGTACAGTAGGTTTATCCCATACCGAAATGTTAAATATTCAGTTAAGTAAATTTAGAAGCGAACTTGAAAGTGCTATAAAAAATAAAGTAAATAAAATTGTATTTATTCACGGTATAGGTAATGGTACTTTAAAAATGGCAATCCGAAAAGAACTTGATGATTTATACAAACACCTTCAATACCAAGATGCCTCGTTTAAAGAATATGGTTTTGGAGCTACAATGGTGTTATTAAGAAAAGGGAATATAGTTAAAGAGTAATGTAAGTATAAAAATCCCAAATTCCAAATCCCAAATTCCAAGTTTGGGGCTTGGGATTTGAGACTTGGGACTTGGTTCTTAAAAGTTGTGGTTTTCGTTTTAAAAATCTTGGACTATAAGGACAGACACTAAATAACGATTTCTCTTCCTGTTTTTTTTATTTCTTCAATAAAAGGGTCGCCTTTATCAAAATCCTTTGTATAATATGTTCTGGGCTGAATAAGGATATAATTTCTTAAAACACTAATAAATTTTTTAATATCTACAAAACCTACACCTATAAAATCATCGGAAATTAATGCTACATCAATATCAGAGTGAGGTAATTGCATGTTTTTGGCGTAAGAACCGTAAAGGTAAATTTTATTTAATTTAATTCCTTTATTTTTAATTTCTAAAGCAAAGTTCCTTACAGTTTCTATTATATTTGGTTGAGCATCCATAATTTTATTGTTTTTCGCCCTTGTTTGTGTCCTCACAAACAAGGTAAGTGCATCACTTGTTTAAAAAGAAATTGTAAACCGTTTGTGCAGACACAAACAAAGTCAGTGAGTATAAATTTTGACTATTAGTTTTAATACATTTCAAAACAATTATTAAAACTTCACAATAGGAACTTTATCAGCTCCTTCGGCAGCTTTAAAGTACGATTTGCCGTTAAAATCGAACATTTTTGCAAATAAATTACGTGGAAACTTACGAATTGCGACATTATAATCTTTTGCAAATTCATTAAAAAGACTGCGTTCGGTAGCAATTTTATCTTCTATCTGGCTTAGCTTTGATTGAAGCATTATGAAACTCTGGTCAGCTTTTAAATTTGGATATTGTTCAACAACAACCATTAATCTTTGTAAACTTGATTTCAGTTCTCCCTGAGCTTGCTCAAATTTTTGAATTGATTCATCATTCAAATTTTCAGGGCTAATTGTTATTGAAGATGCTTTTGAACGGGCTTCGGTTACAGCTGTTAATGTTGTTTGCTCATGAGTTGCGTAACCTTTTACTGTTGAAACCAGATTGTTAATTAGGTCAGCACGAAGTTGATACTGTGTTTCAACTTGTGCCCATTGAGCATTTACTTTTTCTTCGCGTGTTACCAAACCATTATAATATTGATATGCAATAAATGATGTTATTAATAAAAATATTCCTATTATTATTATTAACATAGTAGCACCAAGGCAACCGGCACCTTTTGTCTTTAAATTTTTATCGTATTTGTTTTGTAATTCTTCCATAAACATATTTTTTAATTTAGCGAAGATAAGAAAAAAAAATATTTATTAATAACTTTACAAAATTAAATTTATAAAAAATCACAAAATGGACTCAAAAGAAAAAGTTTTATCAGCAATGAAAAAAAGTGGAAAACCCATGAAAGGTGGCGAAATTGCTGAATTATCAGGAATTGATAAAAAAGAAGTTGATAAAGCAATTAAAAGTTTGGTTGCCGAAGGAAAAATACGCTCACCTCAAAGATGTTATTACTCGCTTAAATAAAATAATTGTGTTTTATTAGTTTTTTTTCAATTCCTACAATTTGTTTTTTGAATTATATCAAAAAATAGAATTGTTTTATTAAAAACATTTATAATTTACATTTTATCAAAAAAAACATAATTATTTTTAAAAAATAATTAATGCCATTTTTGTTTTATGATGTTGATTATATGTGAATTATTTTATTAATATTTTATGTCAAAAAAATTGTTGTTTTTATTAATGCCCGTTTTAATGCTTTTACTACCAATAGGAGCTATTGCTCAAGGTAGTTCAATACCATCAATCGGAGGAATTAGATTTGAGTTTATTTTATTTGCATTAACTTTAGTTAGTGTTGCTTTGTTTCATAAGCAAACATTTTGGGTAGCAATAATTGGTTTGACTACAATTTTAATTTTCAAATTTATTTTCGATTCTGAATTTAATTTATTTCATCATTTTTTTGGCGAAAATTCTTTTAATGAGCAAATAATTTATAAAGGTTTAAGGCAGGGAGAATGGTCAACAATTTTAAATCTTTTGGGTTTATTGTTAGGATTTGCATTATTGGCAAAAATATTTGAAGAATCCGGAGTTCCGGATATTATTCCAAAATATTTGCCCAACGATTGGAAAGGTGGATTTGTACTTTTAGTTTTAGTTTTTGTTCTTTCCTCATTCTTGGATAATATTGCTGCAGCAATGATTGGGGGCACAATTGCTCTAATCGTTTTTAAAAACAAAGTACACATTGGTTATATTGCAGGTATTGTTGCAGCAAGTAATGCTGGGGGTTCCGGCTCGGTTGTTGGCGATACAACTACAACAATGATGTGGATTGAAGGCGTAAGTCCGTTAAATGTTGTACATGCTTATGTTGCTGCTGGGGTTGCATTATTAATAGTTGCATGGTTCGCTTCCCACCAGCAAGATAAATATCAAAGAATTGCTAAAGATGCAAAACAGGGTGCAAAAATTGATTGGGGCAAAATAATTATTGTTGGGTTAATTTTAATTGGAGCAATTCTTTCTAATTTCTTGTATGATATGCCCGCTTTAGGAGTTTGGATTGCCATTATTATTGGTTCATTTGTTAGAAAAACTCCATGGGGTGAAATTTCTGGAGCAATTAAAGGAACAATATTTTTATTATGTTTAGTTACTGCCGCATCGCTAATGCCAGTTGACGATTTGCCATCAGCATCATGGTTAACAGCATTTATTTTAGGTTTTGTTTCGGCTGTTTTTGATAACATTCCACTTACAAAATTATGTTTAGAGCAGGGCTGTTTCGACTGGGGAATGTTAGCTTATACTGTTGGTTTTGGTGGTTCAATGATTTGGTTTGGTTCATCTGCCGGTGTTGCTATTACAAATAAATTTGGCGAGGCTAGAGATGTTTTTAAATGGATAAAATATGGCTGGCATGTTATACTTGCATACATTGTTGGCTTTTTTGTTTTATATGCTATAATAGGATGGGAACCTGCTGATAACAAATTTGTAAAAGTTGCCAGAGATTGTAATTGTATCGAAAAAACAAATGACACAATTATCCAAACAGATAGTTTAAACGTTAAAATAAAAACACAAGGCGAAAGCCAAAGTGAATAAATAAATAAGGATGCAAATGCATCCTTTTTTTATTTTGTAGAAGGTACATTCTTTAATATCTCTAATAACAAATCCCAAAATTTTTGAACTGTACTAATCTGCAATCTTTCGCTTGGACTATGAACTCCGCGTAGAGTAGGACCAAATGAAATCATATCAAGTTTTGGATATTTCTCTAAAAACAAACCACATTCTAAACCGGCATGTATTGCTCTAACAATTGGATATTTCCCAAACAGTTTGTTATAAGCGGTTTTGCTTATATTCAGAATTTTACTGTTTGTGTTTGGTTTCCAACCGGGATAACCGTCAGAATTTTTAACATTAAAACCAGCTAAAATAAAAATACTTGAAACCATATTTACAATATCATTTTTAGCCGATTCAACTGAGCTTCGTTGACTTGTAGTTACTTCAATTTTATTTTTTGAAATAAATTTTATTGAAGCTAAATTTGTTGAAGTTTCAACTAATCCTGGCATTTCCTGACTCCAAGCAATAACTCCGTGTGGACAACCATATAAAGCATTTAGTAAACGAAATTGAGATTTTTTATCAATCACATTTTGTGGCTTGTCGCATAGTTCAATTGTTAATGTGATATTTGGTTCAGTTACAGAAAATTCTGATTTTATATTTGCTGAAAATTTTTCAAATTCCTGAATAATTTTTCTGGGTAGTTTGCTTGTTACAACAAAAGTTGCAGAAGCTTCACGAGCAATAGCATTTCTTAAATTTCCACCTTCGAATTTCGATAATCGTAAACCATAATTTTGGTTAACAAACCACAAAAATCTTGTTAAAATTTTTAAAGCGTTTGCAAAACCTTTATGAATGTCATCACCCGAATGTCCTCCTGTTAATCCGCTTACTAATATTTTTAGTGCAACTTGTTTGCCAGGTGTTTTTTTGTTTGTATATTTTAAAGCTGCCACTGTATCTTTACCACCGGCACAACCAATAAATAATTCACCTTCGTCTTCGGAATCTAAATTCAACAATGTTTTTCCGGTAAAAAAGCCGGGTTTTAAAGCAAAAGCACCTGTTAATCCGGTTTCTTCATCAACTGTAAATAAGCACTCTATTTTACCATGCTGATTTTTTTTAGAAGCTAATAAAGCTAATTGTGCTGCAATTCCAATTCCATCATCGGCACCTAAAGTAGTTCCTTTTGCTTTAACCCATTCTTTATCAATAACAGGGATTATTGAATCTTTATCGAAATCGTGCTTAATGTTATTGTTTTTTTCGCATACCATATCAATATGCGATTGTAAAACAACGGTTTGTTTTTTCTCATATCCTTTAGTTGCAGGTTTCAATATTAAAACATTGCCAACACTATCTTTTTTAACTTTTAAATTATGTTTTTTTGCAAAATCAAGCAAAAACATTATTATTTTCCCTTCCTTTTTTGAAGGACGTGGAACTTTTAATATTTCTTCGAATTGTTGAAATACTTCGGTTGGTTTTAATTTGTTAAGTGAAGCCATTTTATATATTTTTTGTAAAAATAAATAAAATTTTAAATAATTAAGGGGATTTAAAATTAATAATTCCTATAATTTTCAATTTTTTTTGCCCTTAATCGCTAAAGGGAACTTGGTATTTGGAATTTGGAAAAAAATCATTCCCCCATATCCATTTCTCCGCCACCATTCATATCAACGTTTTTATTTTTTTCTTTTTGTTTGTTGCCTTCGTTAATTCTGTAGCTAAATGTTATGTATGCAACTTGACTTTGGCGTTTAAATTCCATTTGGGCTTTTAAAGTGGGGTCGTTAGTAACAACCCTGAATCTCATTGTATTAAATATATCGCTGAAACGAAGCGATAATGATATTTTTTTATTTTTAAAATCTTTTCTTAATCCGGCGTCTACTGTGTAAAACTCCTTTCTGATTGCCTGTGCCATTACAGATGGTCCCTCTAACCTAAAATTCACTTGAAACGAAAAGTTTTTTGGTAGAAAAACTGATGCATTAAACTTTCCGTTATAACTGAAAATTGAACTTGTTAAATCTGTTTCAAGGTTACTTCCGCTTAAAGTAGTTTTAAACCATGAAAAATCACCCGACAAACGAATGAATTTAACAGGTTGATAAGAAATAATAAAATCAAAACCATACGATTCTGCTTTTGCAACATTTATTGGCATTACTGTAATTGCCCCAATACTATCAACAAGTCTGTATCTGCTAATTACATCGTTGGTTTGTTTAAAAAACAGTGATGAAGTTAACGAGAATTTTTTCCAATCTTTAATATGTCCAACTTCATACGAATTAATATATTCCGGTTTTAAATATGGGTTACCTGTATGCATAGTTAGTGGGTCGGAAGCATCAATAAATGGATTCATAGAGCGAATTGAAGGGCGGTTAATTCTTCGGCTATAACTTATTTGCAATTTGTTATCTTTTGGTAAATTATAGCTCGTATGAAAACTTGGGAAAAAACTAAAATAATCATTTTTGTATATAGAGTCCATTGTTTCCTGATTACCATTTTGCTCTGTTTGCTCGGCTCTTAACCCTGCCTGAAAGCTAAATTTTTTCCATTCTTTAGAAACAGTTATGTATGCAGCATAAACCTGGTCGGTATAAACAAAATGGTTTGAAAGATTGGTGTCATTATAAAAATCACTTGAAATAGTATCGTAATTCGAGAATTTATAATCATCATCGGTTGAACGGAGCATGTACTTTACTCCTGCATCTAATTTTGTTTTCTCATTAATTGGATGTGTATAATCTGATTGAAAAGTAAAATTTTTAAATTTACTATCATCTATTGATTTTTGCTCAGGAGTTATTGTATCAGGTAAAATGTTATTCTGAATATATTTATTTGATTCATTTTCATTGCTCAATGAATAATATGCATCAGCAGTTAATTCTCTGTCTTTTAGTTCAAATTTCTTTTTAAATCCCAGGGTTAAATCTGTATTATTATTATCTTCATTTGAAATTTCGTCTCGTGTGTAGCTTTGAGTTAAATCGTATAAATTATCGTAAATTAAATATGTATTGTAATCTCCTCCTGAATGCCCACCCATTCTATAAGTTCCACTTGCATTTATTGTGGTCATTGGCGATAAATTATAATCTAATCCACCTTTAAAAGTATGCGATAAAGAACTTGATTTTCTTTCTGATAAAATATTATAAATTGAAACAAGAGTATCATTATTGTATAATTCTCTATAGTGTTTTCTGTATCCGTTTCTATCGTTATTTTTAAAATCATAATTTGCATAAAAATTAAATTTACCTGTTCTGCGGTTTAAGTTAACAGAAGCCCCATATTTCTCCCATGTTCCATAATTTAATGTAATTAATCCGTTTGTACCGTTGCGTTTTTCTTTTTTTGTTTTAATATTAATTATTCCTGCCATACCTTCGGGGTCATATTTGGCAGATGGGTTTGTAATTAGTTCAATACTTTCGATTGTGCTGGCGGGAATTTGTTCTAAAATTGCCGCTTTATCTCCACTTGTCAGCATTGATGGTTTTCCGTCAATTAGAATTGTAACATTTGTGCTTCCTCTTAAACTCACAATACCGTCCATGTCAACCGAAACTGATGGTGTTGTTCGAAGAATATCGGTTGCCGAACCGCCGGCAGTAATAATATTTTTTTCTACATTAATTATTTTTTTATCTAATGAAAATTCTACAAGTGGCTTTTCGCTACTAACTTCAACTTCAGAAAGTTGAGTAGTAGCTGGTTTTAATTTTATTGTTCCAATATTTGCTGAAGGATTTTGAGGATTTACTTTTGCAGTGTTTATATATCGCTCATATCCAATAAAATCAACTTTAACTTTGTAAAACCCAGGTTTTAATTTTTCTACTTTAAAAAAACCTTTAGCATCAGTAATTGCACCGCTAACGAGTGATGAATCGCGGAGCGAAAAAATAGAAATATTTGCATATTCCATTGGCTTTCCTGAAGCATTGTCAACTATTTTTCCTGTTATTTCGCCCTCAAAACCATCCATTTGACGTTTATCTTGCGATAATGAATATTTATAACAGAATGTTAAAATTAATGTGATTAGAATTATATTTTTGAGCATAAGCTATTTTTAAAACAAGTGGTTAGACTTTAAAACCTATATTTTGTTTAAAAATAATTCCAAAATTATTAAAATTGTTTATTGTTTTATAATTGGTTGAAATTTAGGTATGCAAATTTATTATTTTTGAAAAATAATTTTTTGTCCGATGAAAGTTTTATTAAATAATTGGAAATTAGCGTTTAAGCAAAAAAACTTTTTGTTAAAAGTATTAATTACAATACCAATTCTGACAATTGTATTAATATGTGTTACTGAATTTTTAACTTTTAATGAATATAGGGCAGGCAATGTAATTAACGATTTTGTTTTAAATTTAATAAGCCCGGTTAATTTAAAATACACTATTTTTTTATTGACATATTTAATCGTTATTTTTGGAGTATTTTCAATAATTTCGAAACCAAAAGTTGTTTTAATTACATTACATTCTTATATTATTATTCTGATTTTAAGAATGGTTACTATGTACTTATTTCCACTCGAACCGCCAAAAGGAATAATTCCTTTGCACGATATTATTTTGGAAAGTTCGTTTTATTCGGGACGATTAAATTTAAAAGATTTATTTTTTTCGGGGCATATTGCAACTGTTTTTTTGTTTTATCTAGTTATTGATAATAAGACGATTAAAATCTTTTTTTTAATCCTGACTTTTATTGTTGCAATTTGTTTATTACTTCAGCATATTCATTATACAATAGATATAGTTTTTGCACCACTTTTTACATTAATAAGTTATAAATTTGCAAAACTTATAAACAAATATTAAAAAATTTGTAACTATTCAGTATAAGAATTATCACGCAAAGGCGCAAAGAAAATAGAAAAAAATATATAGAAAACGCTCAAAATGATGAAATACGAAATAAAATTGTTTATATGATTTACAAATTGTTAGTTCGCAAAGAAAAAAATCATTAATGATTTTTTTAAACTCTGCGAGCTTAAAACTTTGCGGGCATTGCGTCTTTGCGTGAATAATATTTGCGGGAAATATGATACGAACTTAATAAAAAATTAAAGTAATTTTGACACTGATTAGTTACAAAAATTTCAATTTTATGTTTAGTAAAAAAGATATAGAACAAATGAATGAACTTGGGATAAATCCCGGAGTTATTAAAAAACAAATTGATTTTTTTAAAAATGGTTTCCCATTCGTTAATTTAAACCGCCCTGCAACTATTAATGATGGTGTAAAGAAGTTTTCTGAAAATGAAATTAAAAAACTGCAAAAGTTTTACGACAAAAATTCTAAAAACGAAAAAATCGTAAAGTTTGTACCATCTTCAGGTGCAGCTACAAGAATGTTTAAAGATTTATATAATTTTTTAGACGAATGGGACGGCAGTAATAATATAACTTTGGACAAATATAAAAATATTTTTCAGTTTTTTAAACAATTAACAGATTTTGCATTTTACAACGAGTTGGTTTTCACTCTTAAAAGCATGTATAATGTCAAAATAGACAAGGAGTTTAATCAAAACAATTATGTAAGTATTATAAGTGCATTGCTAACAAAAAAGGGATTAAATTATGGTGAGTTGTCTAAAGCTTTATTAAGTTTTCATAGATATAAAAATGAAATCAGAACTTCATTAGAAGAACATTTGGTGGAGGGTGCAAAATATTGTGTGTCAAAAAATAATAAAGTATATATCCATTTTACTGTTACTCCAGAGCATTTGTCGAATTTTAAGAAATTAGTAACAATTGTAAAAAGTAAATATCAGCAAAGGTTTAATATTAAATTAATTATTTCGTATTCTATTCAAAAACCATCAACCGATACAATTGCAGTAACACTTGATAATAAACCTTTCAGAATATCGAATAATAAACTTTTTTTCAGACCTGGCGGGCATGGGGCTTTAATTGAAAATTTGAATGAATTAGATGGTAATATAACTTTTATTAAGAACATTGATAATGTAGTAACCGACAAACTTAAAAACGAAACTATAAAGTATAAAAAAGTAATTGGTGGTATTTTAATAAAATTAAGAAATGAGATTTTTAGTTTTCTTGTTAGAATTGATAAAGGTGAAAAGTCTGAAAGCATAATAAAAGAAATTACAGAATTTTATCGTTTGAACTTCTTCATAGATTATTCAAAATCTAACTATAACGTTAATGATTATTTTAAAATATTAAATCGTCCAATTAGAGTTTGTGGTATGGTTAAAAATTTAGGCGAGCCAGGAGGTGGTCCATATTGGGTAAACGATGCAAAAAGCGTTGTATCACTTCAAATTATAGAATCTTCGCAAATAAATCAAAGAGATGATAATCAATTAAATATATTCAAAAAAGCTACACATTTTAATCCTGTCGATTTAGTTTGCTCGGTTTATAATTATAAAGGCGAAAAATTCGATTTAAAAAACTTTATTGACCAAAATACTGGTTTTATTTCTAAAAAATCGAAAGACGGAAGTGAATTAAAGGCACTTGAATTACCCGGTTTATGGAATGGTGCAATGGCAAATTGGAATACTATTTTTGTTGAAGTTCCTTTAATAACATTTAACCCGGTAAAAACAGTAAATGATTTGTTAAGAAAAGAGCATCAAACATAAATAATTTATTATAAATTTTCAATTTCCTGTTTTGAAAGCCCTGTTGTTTTGATTATTATTTCAATTGCAACACCTGATTTGAGAAGGTTTCTGGCAATTTCAATTTCTGTTTCTTTTTTCCCTTCAATTTTTCCTACTTTATAATTCGATACAATTAAACTTCTTTCGTAGCGCTGATGTTCAATATAGTTTTCATATTCCTTTAGTTCGGTATCACTGAGTTTTAAAATATCTAATTGTTTTTTTGCTTCTTTAATGCCTTTGGCTTTAAATTCGTCTTTTATTTCATCTTTCTTAAAAAAGTAAATCCATTCATCTAAAGTGTCTTTGGCTATATCGTTAAATTGGTTTACTTTGATTACGTAGTATTCCGGGTAAATTTTTGAAATATTTGCAGTATGGTATAAACTTTCCTGCTCTTTCGTTAATTTTAAAATATCTTTTGTATGTAATCCTGTAAACTGTGTTGTTCCATGATAAATATAGTCGTTGCCTTGTCCTAAGTCAAAGTAAACAATATTTACAGATATTATTTTTTTAATTTGCGAATAATCCATTCCCTCGTCTATATTATTAACCAACAAAATAGAGGTTCCGAATAAAATTCGCAATAAATAATCGTGTTCTTGATTGTTTTGTATTTCAATAATAATCAGTTCTGCTTTGCTGTTTTTTACAAGCAAATCAACTTTATTAAATTTCTGATATTTGTTAAGTTTATTGCTTTCGCTTTCAAGTATGCTTTTTATTTTTATATCTTCGTTAAGTAATTCGGATAAGAAACCTTCAAGAATACCAAAATTGGCTTTGTTTCTCAACAGCCGTTTTACTGCCCAGTCAAATTTTATCAGGTTTTTCATATTTTTGAATTTCAATTGTAAAAGTAATAATTTTATTTAAATATACAAATTTTTAGTGCCTTTGTTGATTCCGATTGCTATCGGAACCAAATTAATCCTGTTTGTAGTGAAGTTATTCTAATTCTTTAAGATAATTAGGACAGAAATCGTAACCATTATACCATGAAATACCTCCGCCTGGCTCAATTGATACTTTCTTAAAATTGTCATAATTTAATAATTCTTTAGTTATTCCTTTACCAAAGAACCTTTTAAAATTAATGATTTTTTCAATACCATCATTAAATTTTATCCAAATTTGAAAATTATCTAATACCTTTATGTCAATCACTTCATTCATGTTATTTTTAATCTAATGGCTCTATATTTTTTAATGAATCTGGCTTTGTGGCTAATTCCCAGTTATTTAATAATTCTTTCCTATGTATTGATGCCCATTCTAACACAAGTGCATGTGCTCTTTTAGGCAGTTCTCCATTAATAACATTTAAACTTTAAATATCGTATTCAGCTTTGAATCCTTGATATTCTGCATGAAAATGAGGAGGATTGTGGTCAGCAAAATACATCCGAATTATTATTCCATAAAACCTTGATATTTCTGGCATTGTATCTGTTTTTTTATTATACAAAATTAAGAAATATTCTGTTTATTTAAAATAAATTTTATTTATAAAATCGGACTAAAAATTCTTGCAATACCCTCAGCAATTCTTCTTGCAATAGGTCTTTTGTTATAAGTTTCTAAATTTAGTTTCTCGCAATATGTTAAATCTTCTAAGAAAAACTCTTTAAGTTTTACTGAAATTTTTTCGTCATAAATAATAGCGTTCACTTCAAAATTCTGGTCGAAGCTTCTTAAATCCATATTTGCAGTTCCAACTGAGCTGATTATATCATCAACAATTAAAACTTTACTGTGAGTAAATCCTCTGTTATACATAAATATACTTACGTTTGCTTCAAGTAATTCTTTAATATACGACATTGAGCCATAATAAGTAAGTTTTGAATCGTTACGACTTGGTAAAATAATTTTTACATCAACACCACTTAAAGCAACTGTTTTTATTGCAGTTAAAATACTTTCGTTTGGAATAAAATATGGGGTAGATATGTACAAATAATTATGTGCTGTGGAAATTGTATAAAAATATGCCTGCATAATACTATCCCAATCGGAGTCGGGACCGCTTGTTGCAATTTGTACCAAGCATTTTTCGCAAGGATTAAACTTTTGAAAATATATTTGTTCATTTAAAAGCTGGTCGGTAGTAAAATACCAATCGGTTAAGAAAATTACTTGCAGACTGCCAACCGATGTGCCTTCGATTTTTAAATGAGTATCTCGCCAAAATCCTACATCTGGAACTCCATATAAATAACGGTCGGCAAAATTTAAACCGCCAATAAATCCTGTTTTTCCATCAACAATAATGATTTTACGATGATTTCTGAAATTAATTTTTTGAGCAAAACGTGGAAAACGAACAGGGATAAAAGCGTGTGCATTAATTCCTGCATCTGCTAAATCGTTTATATACTCATTGCTAAGCCCCCATGAGCCTACGTCATCGTATATCAATCTAACTTCAACACCTTGTTTTGCTTTTTCTATTAATATTGATTTTAATTGCTCACCTATTTCACCTTCTTCAATCATGTAATATTCAAGGTGAATATGATGTTTAGCATTTTTTAATGCTTCAAAAATTGCCGGAAATGTTTCGTTTCCATTATTTAAAATTGTAACTTTATTGTTGTGTGTTAAAAGTGCTTTATTGTTATTTATCAGAAGTTTAATTATACCAATTTTTGATAACACATTGGTGTTTTTAATATCCAAATCGTCCAATAAATGCTCCGATTGCCATGCTATAAGCTTTTCGGTTTGTCGTATGTCTGCAATACCTTTTTTTGTGAAAATTCGTTTTTTCCGATAATTTTTTCCTAAAAAGTAAAATAAAATTAACCCAACAATAGGCACAAGGATAATTACTAAAATCCACGATAAAGTTTTATTGGGGTCACGGTGCTCAAGTATTAAATATATAATAACAATAACAATTATAACTGCTATCAAATATTGAGACCAATAATTTGTATAATGCCAAATATCTCTTAATATGGAACTTAAAAAAATCATTTTTTATAAATCTCTATTAAAGTTATTTCGGGAGGCATACCAATTCTGCCCAAAAAGCCAATACAACCCAATCCACGATTAACGTAGAGATAGTTGTTATTATTTTGATATAATCCTGCCCATTGTTTATAACGATATTGCACGGGACTCCACTTAATTCCAAATTTTTCAAATCCCATTTGCATTCCATGAGTATGACCAGAGAATGTGATATCAATATTTTTGTAGAATTTAATTTCCTTATCCCAGTGAGTTGGGTCGTGACTTAACATTATTGAAAACAAGTCTGGTGATATTTCTTTTATTGATTTTTTTAAATCGCCATATTGTTTAAAAGGAGGTAAGCCCCAATTATCAACTCCGGCGATTGTAATACTGTCTTTTCCATTTGAAATAATTTCGGAGCTGTTACGTAATAATTTGAATCCCATCGCATTATAATGAGAAATAATTTTTTCTAAATTTACTTGTTTTGTTTCTGGTGTACGCCAAACAGAATAATCACCAAAATCGTGATTACCAAGAATCGCATATTTGCCATATTTAGCTTTAATGTTTGCAAAACAAGTATCATAACCATCGGCTTCTTCTGCAAAATTATTAACTAAATCGCCAGTAAATATTACAATGTCGGGATTTAACTTATTAATTGTATTAACAACACTTATTAATTTATCAGAATTGTAATAGAAACTTCCTATATGAATATCAGATATTTGAACGATTTTTAATTTGTTAAATGATTGAGGAATTTTGCTTGAACTTATTTTTTCATTTCTGACTGTAAAATCGTTTTTGCCAATAAACATTCCATAAGTTATTGTAATAAAAGTTAATATGCTAAAAACAAGTCCGATATAAGTAACAATTATAAACTTATTTTTTTTCCTAATAACAAATCTAATAACATATTTAAGTATCTGATTTATAATAAAGAAAGTAACGAAAACTAATTTTGTAACCAATAATAACATAAAATACGTGATTCCATAAAACATATTAGTATAGGAAATAAAATTACCATTACTTCGAATTTGAATATAAAAAATTGTAATTGTTACAATTAAAACAACAGTTATAATCGAATTAATCCAATAAAAAAGTTTACATATTCTATTATTTAGTAACGATTTAACTCCGAAAATAAACAGTAATTCGATTAGCAGATAAATAGCAATAGTAATTCCAAAAGGTAACATCATTCTCATAAAGCAAATATCGTTAAGAATTATTTAAAAAAAAAATGTAACTATTCAATCTATTAATAAGCCATTTTTGCAACGACTTGTTCCGATAAATCGCATTGGCGTTAACCTAATATTCATAACTATCAGATAATAAGAATCTTTCTAAATAATTTTTTCTTTTCTTTCTTTTTTCATAAGTAGTATAATATGCAATCGCAACTTCAAATTCATTTAAATTGTTGCTTTTAAAAATTCTTTCTATATTAATTGCAACATATTCTGATAATTTTAATAAGCTAATAAGCTTTTGATATTTTTCTATAATCATAAAAACAAAGTGCAAATATATCTTTATCTGAAATATTACAATGAATATTAACATCATGTATATTACCGTATCAATTCTATGTTTATAATTTTTTAAGTCGGTTTTAGAGTTTTTGTTTGCTTTAGGTTTTTCAGGAACTAATTTAACAATATTAAAATTGCTTTTCCATGCTTTAAAAATAATTTCAATAAGCCATCTAAAACGATAAGCTGCCATTATTTTTTTACACTCAAATATATCCCTTTTTACATTTGTTATATATATTACCCATCCTAATGAAAAATAGTATTCTGCACTATAATTAACACGTTTATTTCTATTCTGTTTTGCCTTTCGTCTTCTGGTGTTTGCTATTGCATCAGAAATTTTTATAGCTACCATTCTACAGTGTAATTGTTCTTCCTTACCAATTATTACATTTATATCAACAAAATTCTTATTTAAAATATCTCTCAATGATAGTTTTTCTTTTGTTGTTTTATCGTAAATGTTTACCCCATATTTATAACGTGATAAAAAATAAGCATCCATTTCTGCGATTTTTTTAAAAACTTTAATTGCAAAATATCCTAAATCTCTGATTATTAGATCTCCTTTTTTTAATATCTTTGTTATTTTACCTGATGATCCTTGATCGTTATCTGTGAAACTTCCTAAATCAAATTCTATGTATTTACCTTTTTTTAATTCATATATCGTTTGTATTCTTACACTTGATTTTTGTTTTCCTTTTGATACACTTCCCTTATAAAAACTTGATAATTCGTCGGGTATTGATATTATTGTACTGTCTTGTATATAAACATTACTAAAAGGACTAAATAATACCATTTGTTTTGTTGAAGACAAATATTTATTATTGTTAATATTAATTTGAAAGGTTTCTTCTAAAATAGCTTGTAAACATTCGATTTGTAATTTATTCAAACGCTTCCAAATAGCAACCTTTGAAACAGGTTCTTTTATTATATCTCCAAGAAATGAAGACCATATTGAAAAACTGTTTTTTCCTTTAAGTGCCATAAAAAAAAACTCATAAATAAATTTGTTAGTTTAATTTTCTTGGTTTGTCGTTCATAGAAATTAAATTCTTTTCCTATCCGTTCAATATTCAAATCTTGAAATATTTTTGGAGTTGAATTTTTTATTACTTTTGTTATGCTACTTGTTGTCATTTTATTATTTTTTAGTGAAACAAAAAATTATTGACTGCAAGTAGCTTATTTATCGCATTGTATTATGATGTGATTTGATTATTATATTAACAATCAGATGTTTATTACTAT
>Ga0154308_1136_pt1 | contig 17456 bp, 9 predicted proteins | sample RifGroA2_FD_105602 | JGI IMG/M metagenome (GOLD analysis project Ga0154308, IMG submission 105602) | Bacteroidetes bacterium GWA2_32_17
CTAAAACAATTTTTTTAGTTTTATTTCAATATTAAATCGTAATAAACCCCAATAAAAAAACAGTTCGATTTTTTACTATCCTTTGGAATAATTTGGATTAAAATGCAATAAAAAAAACTGCAAAAATTAACTTTTGCGGTTTTTTTTGATTAATATTTTTTACCCTCCAAAATCGTCGAATGCAATCATTTCGGCTGGAACCCCTAAATCGTAGAGCATTTTTTGAATAGCATCATTCATAGCCGGTGGCCCGCAGAGGTAGTATTCAATATCTTCAGGAGCTTCCTGTTTACTTAAATATTCGTCAAAAATTACTTTGTGAATAAACCCAACTTTGCCGGTCCAATTATCTTCGGGTTTTGGTTCCGATAAAGCAATTGTAAATTTAAAATTTGGAAAATGTTTTTCAATTTCTTCAAAATGTTCTTCGTAAAATATTTCTCGTTTTGAACGTGCACCATACCAAAATGTAGCTTTACGAGTTGTTTTTTGAGTGTTAAACTGGTCAAAAATATGCGAACGCATTGGAGCCATTCCGGCACCACCACCAATAAACATCATTTCGCGATTTGTTGGTTTAATATGAAATTCGCCATAAGGTCCGGAAATCATAACTTTATCGCCGGGTTTAAGGCTAAATATAAACGAAGAACAAACACCGGGATTAACTTTTATAAATCCATTTGTTTTGTAGTCAAATGGTGGAGTAGCAATTCTAATATTAAGTATTATTATATTACCTTCGGCAGGATGATTAGCCATTGAATATGCGCGGAAAGTTTCTTCTTTATTAATCATTTTAAGGTTCCACATTTTAAATTTATCCCACTCATCGCGATATTCATTTTCTACTTCAATATCTTTACTATAATCAACCTCAATTTTTGGAACATCAATTTGAACATAACCGCCCGATTTAAAATTAAGGTGCTCGCCTTCTGGAAGTTTTACAACAAGTTCTTTAATAAATGTTGCAACATTATGATTTGAAACAACTTCACATTCCCACTTTTTAATTCCAAGAACTTCTTTAGGGATTTCAATTTTTAAATCGCCACGCACCTTAACCTGACAGCCTAATCGCCAGTTTTGTGCAATTTGTTTTCTTGTAAAAAATCCTGTTTCGGTGGACAAAATTGAGCCACCGCCATCTGTAATCTGACAACGGCACATTCCGCAAGTTCCACCACCTCCACAAGCCGATGGTAAAAAAAGTTTAGCATTAGATAAAGTTGTTAGTAAACTTGAACCAGCCGAAACTTCGAGTTCTTTTTCGCTATTAATTGTAATTTTTACCGCACCAGTTTGTGTTAGCTTTGATTTTGCAACAACCAACATAACAACTAACAAAATTGTAATTAATAAAAAGATGGTTGCTCCAATTGCCATTAATTGTCCTAAACCTAAACTCATTATTATCATGACAAAAAATTATTAAATTTTAATACCCATAAAACTCATAAATGCAATTGCCATTAAACCTGTTAGAATAAAAGCAATACCTAACCCACGCAATGGTTTTGGCACGTTTGAATATCTAATTTTTTCGCGTATTGCCGCCATAGTAACAATTGCAAGCCACCAACCAATTCCTGAGCCGAGTGCAAAAGCAATTAAATCGGTAAAAGAATATTCTCGCTCTTGCATAAATAACGAAACCCCGAGAATTGCACAATTAACAGCAATAAGTGGAAGAAATATTCCAAGCGAATTATAAAGTGCAGGAGCAAATTTTTCTACAATCATTTCAACAAGTTGAGTCATAGATGCAATTGTTGCAATAAAAATCATAAAACTTAGATAGCTTAAGTCAACATCTTTATATGCGTCGCCAACCCACGACAAAGCGCCTGCTTTTAATAAATAAGTATTTAAAGCCCAGTTTAATGGAGCTGTAATTATTAAAACAAAAGTTACAGCAATTCCCAGTCCCATTGATGTTTTCACGGTTTTAGAAACTGCCAGATACGAACACATTCCCAAAAAGAATGAGAATATCATGTTCTCAATAAAAATCGCTTTTATTAAAGTATCGAAAAAACTTTCCATTTATATTTTATTTTTCAATTAATGATTTATTTCTGCTACGTTGAACCCAAATAATAACGCCAATTGTAATAAGAGCCATTGGAGGTAATATCATCATACCGTTATCACGATAACCCATTTCGTAAAACGAAGGAGGAATTACGCTCATTCCTAAAATTTTACCAGAACCTAAAAGCTCTCTAAAAAAAGCAATTATTACTAATATAATTCCGTATCCAATGCCATTTCCAATGCCATCAATAAAAGATGGGATTGGTTTATTTCCCATGGCAAAAGCTTCGAGTCGTCCCATTATTATACAATTTGTTATAATAAGCCCGACAAATACCGAAAGTTTTTTACTAACATCATACACATAAGCTTTAAGAACTTGGTCAACTATAATTACAAGAGTTGCAACTACAACAAGTTGCACAATAATTCTTATGCTTGTGGGAATTGTATTTCTTAAAAATGAAATTATCAAGTTTGAAAATGCTGTAACAATAGTTACCGAAAGTGCCATTACAATAGCAGGTTTCATCTGTACTGTAACAGCTAAAGCAGAACAAATTCCTAAAACCTGAATAGTTATAGGATTATTCAAATTAAAAGGACCTGTAAGGTTTTTTAAATTTTTTACCGAAAAAATCGGCTCTTTATCATTTGTTGAATTTGCCATAATTTTACTTCGTTTGTTTTTTAAAATATTCAACGTAAAGACTTAAGCCATCATGTAACATGTTATTTACACCATCGCTTGTAAGAGTTCCGCCCGAAATGGCATCAACACCATGTAAATCGTCTTTTTGGGCACCACCTTTAATAGTTTTTACAGAAACATAGTTTCCTGTTTCATCAAAAATTTGTTTCCCTTTAAATTGAGCTTGAAAAGTTGAAGTATTAATTTCGGCACCTAATCCAGGTGTTTCGCCTTTATGGTCGAATATGGAACCTGTAATAGTATTAAAATCGGGTTTAAAGGCAATATATCCCCAAACTGGTCCCCATAAACCTTTCCCACGAATTGGGACAACATATTTTTTTTCACCATTATCTAATGTGCAAATAAAAATAGATAATGCTCTTTTTTCAGCAGGTAGTTTGTTTTCAATTTCAAGATTTACTTCAAATGCCTTTATCGCAGTATTGACATCGCCTTTAGAATTTACTACTAAATCTTTTGTTACATATTTTTTATAAAGCGTTTCGGCATCTTTTACAGTAGATGGAATATTTGCAGCAGCTAAAATATTCTGCATTCTTTCAATACGAATATTATTTTCTTGTGCTGGTTTAAGTTGTACTGCAACAACCGTAAGGGCAACAGCAACAACAATTACCATTACCGATGAATATATAAAAATGTATTTATTACTATGCATAAATATTTTTTTAAGATTTTGAATTTATTGTTGCTCTTTTTAAACGACGTTTAATATTAGACTCAATAACATAATGGTCGATAAGCGGAGCAAATGCATTCATTAATAATATCGAAAGCATCATTCCTTCGGGGTATGCAGGATTAAGAACTCGTATTAATATTGCAAACATTCCTATTAATAATCCATAAATATATTGTCCTGTATGTGTTTGCGAGGCAGTAACCGGGTCGGTTGCCATAAATACCGCACCAAACATAAACCCGCCCATTAATATTTGTGTTAATGGCGAAATTTGCATATAAGGATTCGCACCAAAAACATTAAAAATTAATGTCATGCCTACGCCACCTATAATAACCGAAAACATAACCCGCCAATTCGCTATTCCAGTAATCAAAAGAATAGATGCACCTATTAAAATAGCAAGTTTAGATGTTTCACCAATTGAGCCAGGAATATTTCCAAGAAACAAAGTAAAGTTATCCGGAATTTTATCAATAGCATAAGAGGCAGCATTTGCCATTGGAGTAGCTCCCGAAAAACCATCAACTACTTTTGAAGTACTTGTTAATCCATAAGTCCATACTGAATCGCCAGAAATTACCGACGGATAAGCAAAGAATATAAATGCACGCGTTAAAAGTGCCGGATTAAAAATGTTCATTCCAGTGCCTCCAAAAACTTCTTTTCCAAAAACAACAGCAAAAGCAGTTGCCACAACAACCATCCACAATGGAATATTAACTGGCATTACAAGTGGAATAAGCATCCCTGTTACCAAAAACCCTTCGTTTACTTCGTGTTTACGAATTTGAGCAAAAATAAATTCAACAGTAAGTCCAGTAACATAAGATACAATAACTATTGGCATTACTTTTAAAAAACCAAACCAAAGATTTTTTATTATATCTGTTGATTCGCCAATTGATACGTAATATTGTCTTCCAACATTCCACATTCCAAAAATAAGTGCTGGAATTAAAGCAATAACTACTATACTCATTGTACGCTTTAAATCAATAGAATCACGAATATGTGCTCCTTTATAAGTAACTTTATCTGGCACAAAAAGAAATGTTTCGAATGCACCAAAAGTTGAATGTAGCTTACTAAATTTGCCTCCTTCGCTAAATTGAGGCTTAATTTTATCTAAATATTTTCTGAGTGCTTTCATAATAATTTAGTTTAACACATTTCTTTTTTAACCAAATCGAGTGCATTTCGCAAAATAGTTTGAACTTCAATTTTTGATGTGCATACAAATTCGCATAAAGCTAAATCTTCTTCAACAACTTCATAAATTCCAAGATTTTCCATCAAATCAATATCTTCAATTATTGCGGCTTTAATAAGGTGTTGCGGAAGTATGTCCATTGGTACAACTTTTTCGTATTCGCCTGTCATTACAAAAGCTCTTTCGGCGCCATGATAATTAGTATCAAGTTTGTACTCTTTTTTAGGAATTAACGATGATGCAAATGTTTTTGTGTTGCTGTATTTATTTAAACCTGGTAACGCCCAACCTGCAAATTCAAAATAATTTCCTTCTGGAATTACAGTTATCATTCTGTCGTAAAAACCTAAAAAACCATTTTCGGAAATTTTAGAACCAGTTAAAACGTTACCTGAAATATATCTTTTCTGAATTTCTGTAACATTTGTTTTTTCAATAAAAGTGGTTTGTGCACCAGAAATAGTTTTTACATATCCGGCATTTTTAATTTCAGAACCAACCAACGCTATAATTCTTGAAACATCGTAAATACCTTTTGTAAAATATTTGCCAATAACTGTAACATCTTCGGGACGAATAACCCAAATTCTTTCGCCTTTATTTATTGGGTTTACATGATGTATTTGCACACCAACATTTCCTACAGGATGTGGACCAGTGAACTTTGTTATTTCAATATTTTTTAAATTTTCGAATATTGATTTATTTTTTGAATTGTCATCTATTCCAACATTTATCTTACAATCGGTAAGTTTTTTAAGAATATCAATTCCTGTTTGTAAATTATTTTCTTCACCTTTTAAAATAAATTCTAAATCGGGTGCTAACGGTGATGTATCGAAACCACTAATAAAAATTGCTTTTGGGGTATCTTTAGGATTAGCAATTGTTCCAAACGGACGTTGAATAACAAAAGGCCACAACCCGCTTTCGAGCATAATGTTAATTATTTGCTCACACGATAGTTTTGAGATTTCAGAAACTTCATGTTGCAAATAATCTTGATTTGAGTTTGCTTCAATAACAATTTCTAAAATTTTACGACGTTCACCTCTATTAATTGCTAAAACCTTGCCACTAATAGGCGACACAAATTTTATTTCGGGATTATCTTTATCGTAAAAGATTGGAGTTCCAGCTTTTACAATGTCATCTGCTTTTACTAAAAGTTTTGGAGTAACTCCCTTAAAATCATCTGGTTTCAAAGCAAATAATTTGCTTTTAAAATCGTTAAGGAATTCGGGTTTAACAATTCCTTTTAATTTAATATTTAACCCTTTCCTAAGCTTAATAATGCAAGGCATTTACTTAATTTTAATTTTTGATTTATAAAAAAACAAATATAAACTCATTTTTAATAAAAAAAGCTATTATAATAATGCTTTTAACATAATTTATTTCATTGTTTTATAAACAAAATATGTGTTTGTATATTAAGCAACTACCATAATCACCATTTTTCATTTGGGTACTTTTCACCAATAATAATACATTCTCCAACCATTGGAGTTGTAATAATTACATTTTTTATTTGTGCTTCTTTTGAGAGTCTTTCAACTGGTTCGCACCATTTGTGTAACGACAAACTAAAGGCTCCCCAATGAATTGGCAATAACGCTTTCCCTTTTAAATCAATATTTGCCTGAACAGTTTCTTCGGATAACATGTGAATTTCTTTCCATAAATCGTTATACTGACCATATTCCATCATGCAAAGGTCAAATGGACCATATTTTTCACCGATTTAAAAAAAAAATTGTTTGTCATTAACTGATGTTACGTAAAAAGTTTCTCACAATGATTATTTCTCGTACTTCCTTCGTCAGCATAAACTCCGGCGCTAAGTACGCCAAGAAAAAATAATTCACCCCGTTAGATATTTGCTTATAAATAAAAATAATCCTCTCCATAAGTTTTTATCTAATGGGGTAAATGATTTTTTTTTAGCCACTTTTTAACTTTGTGAACTTGGCGACTTTGCGAGACAAATTTTTTATTTGCGTAACATGAGTCATTAATTTTAATCAACTTGTAACATTGTACACAAAAGGATATGACTTGAATAATAAACTATTTAAAACTCACCAACTTTTATGTTAAAATATATTCCAAATCCGTTAAAATCTGTGTTTTTATAACTGGTAAGTTTTAATCCCGAAAACATTTGATAGTGTGCACCTAACCCTATGCTTAAAAAATTAACCGGGCGATAATCTAATTCGAAAGTAAAGTCGAACATAAAAAAATCGTCGTAAAAAGCAGAAATATTTTTTTTCCATTTTTTCCCATTTATTTCAACAGTTTTATTTACAGACAAGCTTCCGCCTCCAACCCATAACATAACAACAGGATGAATTTTTTTAGCAGGCATAAACATATATCCCACAATAATTCCACCGCCACCCATATTAAGTTCTAAATCTTTTTCGAATATACTATCAGTAGAATTGTATAAACTATCTATCACATAATTTGTAGCCAGTAGCTTTCCAAAACCACCTACAATTAAGTGTTTATTTAAAAACAATCCACCAGAACCTCCAAAATAATTCAAGTTTTTTATCGCCGAAGTAGTTTCGAAAAATGGAGAGATATAACCTGAAACACTTACAGAATCTTCACTTAATTCTTTTTCTTGCTGCGAGAAAGTAAAATTATAACATATTATAAATGCAAATATTAAAACTATAGTTTTCATTAAAATTAATTTTTAATTAATATTCAAATATCGTAATTTTTTCAAACTAATAGAACTTTGTCAATAAAGAACAGATGCTTAAATTTATCTGTCAGGTATAACAAAATGAATACTTAGAGTCTGTCTATAAACTCTGTGTCTGATTCATAATGTTCTAGTTTGAGGCTTGCGAAGTTTTGAAAATCAAGGAGTTTATGTTTGTAAAGAACTGTTTTCAAAACAAGTTTACCCCGTAGCGAATCGTACTGGGGCATAACGAAAAAATCGGACATTATGGACAAACACTAATTAATGCTTTATTTTTATTATCGTAAAACACATTATAAATGCAAAATTAATGTTATCTTAAAATTCAATATTATAAAAAAACCGTTCCAAAAGTGGAACGGTTTTTTTAATATTCTAAATTCAATTTACTCAACAATAAGTTTTTGAATAGATGTGTTTTCGTTAGAAATTGCTTTTATTACATAAACTCCTGAAGCAAATTCTTTAAGGTCAACACTTATTCTGGTATTTCCTAAACTATTCGCACCGTTTTCGAATAATAATCTGCCATCTAAAGTTCTGATTTCAATTCTTGTTTGAGATGCATTTTTGTTTACAACATCTATCCAAACTTGAGCGTTAGCAGGGTTTGGGTACACTATTATTGATGAACCTGAAGCATTGGAATTAACAGAAATAAGGAAGCTGATAACATTTGATGTATCAATACAACCATTTGCATCAGTTACAATTACATAATAGTTACCTGTAACTGTTGGAGTGTATGTTTGATTAGTTTCGCCAGCTATTATTCCTAATGTTTGTTCGTACCATTGATTTCCAGAAGCAGCATCAGAAGTTAATACTCCAGCATTTTCTGTTATTGTTACCGGAGAAACGGTATAAATTATAACATCAATTGTATCGGTACCTGTACAACCGTTTACATTTGTAACTGTTACAGAAAATGTTCCAGTTGCAGCAACAATTATAGTTTGATTTGTTGAAGCATCAGACCATAAATAAGTTGAACCAGCATTTGCTGCATCTAAAGTAACTGTGCCTCCACACTGGGCAATATCTGAACCTAAATTAACTGTTGGTGAAGGATTAACTGTAACAACAACTGCATCGGTAGAAGTATTTGAGCAACCATTTGCATCGGTTACACTAATAACACTGTAAGTAGTAGTAACTGAAGGAGCTACAGGAGATGTTTGCGGACTTGATGTAGCTGTAAAAGTAACAGGACCAGAACCATCATCGCCTACCCATGACCATGGAGATGTTCCGGTAAATGCTAAATCAATGTTTGTGGTATCGCCTTGGCAAATTGTTACAGCACTTGGGCTTGTAAGTGTTATTGTAGGCAAAGCATTGATAGTAACATTTATAGTATCGACAGCAGAGCACAAACTTGCATTTGTAACTGTTACTGAATATATTCCTGTAGAAGTAACTATTAAAGTTTGAGCTGTTGTAGCATCCGACCATAAATAAGTAGAACCTGTGTTACCTGCATCTAAAGTATCACTGCCACATTGTGTAACATCAGCACCTAAATTAACTGTTGGTGAAGGATTAATTACAATATCAATTGCATCGGTACCTGTACCACAACTATTTGTAACAGTTACAGAATATGTACCTGAAGTAGATACTATTAAAGTTTGAGATGTTGAATTATCAGACCATAAATAAGTAGAACCAGAATTGCCTGCGTCTAAAGTATCGCCACCACACTGTGTAAAATCAGCACCTAAATCTACAATTGGTAATGCGTTAATTGTAACATCAATTGCATCGGTACCTGTACAACCATTAACATCTGTAACAGTTACAGCATAAGTTCCAGTTGCAGCAACAATTAATGTTTGAGCTGTTGTAGCATCCGACCATAAATAAGTAGAACCAGCATTTGCAGCGTCTAAAGTAACAGAACCGCCACACTGTACAACATCAGCACCTAAATCAACAGTTGGTAATGGATTAGAGGTTACACTTACTGTCCATGTTGATGTTGTAATTCCATCTTCGGCTGTAACAGTATAAATTACAGGATTGGTAAAATCTTGTGCAACGCCGCTTAATGGAGAAATTGTTGCACCTGCCGAAATTGTAATAGTTGGGGTAAGGGCGGTAACATTTGTGCCGCAAGGCATTAAAATGTCAACTGTTGATGCACCACTGTTAACTGTGCTTGAAACTTGTGAAGAGATGTCGAATGTAAGAATTTCGGTATCAGTATTAGGATTCACAGTAAGAACACCTGAAACATTGGTCGTTCCATTCCAGAAACCTCCGCCGCCTGCATTAAATCCACCATACTGGTATTCGCCCCCTGAAATCTGGAAACGGCTTGCGTAATAATAAATACCAACTGGCAAAGCACTGGCAATTTCAGCCATGTATTCATCATTGTTGCCTGCATCAATATTATAAGTTGCAGGAACCCAATTAGTCCATGTACTTGGGTCGGTATCAGCATTATTATAACCAATCCATGCTGTAATACCTGCACCTTGTCCTACTGCTTCAGTTACACCGGGTTCATAAACCTGAGCATACACATTATATGCAGTGCCTGTAACAATCGTACCGGAAGGAGGCCATTGCAAGTTGCACCAGTCAACAGCAAGAGTAACTGTAGCTATCCATGATTTAGTAGTAATTCCATCTTCGGCAGTTACAAGATAAGTAACAGGAGTTGTAAAATCCTGAGCTACTCCGCTTAAAGGAGCTATAGTAGCACCTGCCGAAATTGTAATTGCAGGAACAAGAGCAGTAACATTTGTTCCGAAAGGCATTACAATATCAACCGTTGCTGCACCACTGTTAACCGTACTTGAAACTTGAGATGGAATGTCGAAAGTAAGAATTTCAGCATCAGTACTAACTTCAGTAACAGCGATATCATCAACATCTAAATAATACTCATCTAAATCGCTATATCCATGGAAACCAACATAATAAATACCATTTGAAGGAACTGTAAATAATCCGCTATCATTATTGTAGGTAGTATTAACGATATTTGAATTGTTAAACACCTGTGAACTAGTCATTGCAGCAGCATTTGGTGCAGTACCCCATTTTACCTCTAATTTTTCAGGATAAAAAGCATTTTCTGCACTATATGCTAAACTTACTTTATATGTTTTACCGGTTTGTAAATTTAAGCCAGGAGTATAGAACCAGTCATCCATTGCTAATAATGAATTGTATCCAATACTCATTGAGTTAGGAACCGAATTTGCATATCCTGTATAAGTTTCCCAAACAATACCATCACCATTATCATTTGTTTTACTCATGCACAAAGGCAATGCTGGAGGAGTTACACCATCAAAGTTTTCAGCATAAGGGATGCCCAGTGGATCACACAATGTTGAAAAACTAAATGGACCAGTCCATGTGCTAGTACCTCCAAAGCCACAATCTGCCTGAACATAAAAATCATAAGTAGTTGAAGAAGTTAGGCTTGTTGCACTGTATGGATTTAAAACACCACTAGCAGTAGGAGTTCCTGTTGGAGTAAATCCTGTTGTTCCTAACTCAATATTCCAAAGTGCTTCAGTACCGCCAGCAGTCCAGCCAAGTATTGCAGAATTGGTTGTAATACTTGTTGCTGTGAGTAAAGATGGAGCAAGACAAGTAGGTTGTAATTGAATTTGAACATCATCAACAAAAATATTATTACCATAATCACTTACTGCTTCAAAAATAACGTAACGACCGTTACCAGTAGAGCCAGCAGGCATGTTAAAATGATATTCGTACCATTGATTAGCAGTTGCTTCAACTGGACTAAGTGTATTTGAACGGTTAATTGTTCCTAAAAGTGTAGCTGCTGTTGTGTTAGGTGTTGTGTTATAATATATATTAACTAAATCAGTATTTGTTGCATAACCGTTATCACGGTACATCCAAAAATGTACTTCGTATAAATCGCTTGGTAAATCTAAACCTGGAGTAACTAAAATACCTGTTGTCCCTGCCAAATAATTAAAGCAATAATATCTTGACATTGCTGCGCCTGAATGTGGAGTGCAAGTTGGATTTGTACCAGCAGTTTGTCTATCCCATGCAGATGCACTAGGATTTGACCAACATAACGGAGCATAAGCAACTCCATCAAAACTTTCAACATAAGGGAAAGTGTTCACATTGTTGCATAATGTTGTAAAACTAAATGGGCCAGCCCATGAGCTTGTTGACCCGCCACAATCTGCCTGAACATAAAAATCATAAGTAGTTGAAGAAGTTAGGCTTGTTGCACTGTATGGATTTAAAACACCACTAGCAGTAGGAGTTCCTGTTGGAGTAAATCCTGTTGTTCCTAACTCAATATTCCAAAGTGCTTCAGTACCGCCAGCAGTCCAGCCAAGTATTGCAGAATTGGTTGTAATACTTGTTGCTGTGAGTAAAGATGGAGCAAGACAAGTAGGTTGTAATTGAATTTGAACATCATCAACAAAAATATTATTACCATAATCACTTACTGCTTCAAAAATAACGTAACGACCGTTACCAATAGAACCAGCAGGCATGTTAAAATGATATTCGTACCATTGATTAGCAGTTGCTTCTACTGGAGCAAGTGTATATGAACGGTTAATTGTTCCTAAAAGTGTAGCTGCTGTTGTGTTAGGTGTTGTGTTATAATATATATTAACTAAATCAGCAGTTGTTAAATAACCATTATCACGATACATCCAAAAACGTACTTCATATAAATCGCTTGGCAAATCTAAACCGGGAGTAACTAAAATACCTGTTGCTGGTACATCATAATTGTAGCTATTATATCTTGCCATAGCAACACCAGTATGAGGCGTACATATTGGATATGTTCCAGTAGTTTGTCTATCCCAAGGAGGAGTTCCAGTATTTGACCAGCAAATTGGTGCAAAAGTAATTCCATCAAAACTTTCAACATAAGGGAAAGTATTTACGTTATTACAAATTGTAGTAAAACTAAATGGACCAGTCCATGTGCTTGAATCGGTGGGACTACATTGCGAAAGAACGTAAAATTGGTAATTTGTTGCAGATGTTAATCCTGTAAGCGTATAAGGGTTAGTTGACACATTATTAAGTATTGTTCCAGTACCAAGTGAAAATCCAAATGTTCCATACTGAATATCCCAAGCTGTTTCGCCACCACCAGCTGTCCAGCCAAGTATTGCAGAATTGGTTGTAATGCTTGTTGCTGTGAGTAAAGATGGAGCAAGACAAGTAGGCTGTAATTGAATTTGAACATCATCAACAAAAATATTATTACCATAATCACTTACTGCTTCAAAAATAACGTAACGACCGTTACCAGTAGAGCCAGCAGGCATATTGAAAGCATATTCGTACCACTGATTTGGTGTAACTTCAACGGGAGTCGAAGTATATGGACGGTAAATAGTTCCCAATAATATTGCTCCGGTAGTATTTGGCGATGTATTGTAATATACATTTATTGAGTCTGTATTTAATGTCCAGCCATCATCACGGTACATCCAAAAACGTACTTGGTATAAATCGCTTGGTAAATCTAAACCTGGAGTAACTAAAATACCTGTTGTCCCTGCCAAATAATTAAAGCAATAATATCTTGCCATAGCTGCGCCAGTATGAGGTGTACATATTGGGTCTGTTCCAGTAGTTTGTCTGTCCCAAACGCCAGGAGTTCCTGTGCCAGCAGTTTTTACATTTGTCCAACAAGATGGGGCAAAGGTTGTTCCATCAAAACTTTCTGAAAAAGGGAAAGTATTTACATTATTACAAAGTGTAGTAAAATTAAATGGACCTATCCAAATACTAGTGCTGCCGCCACAATCGGCCTGCACATAATAACTATATGAAGTATTGCCCAAAAGACCAATAACGGTAAAAGGATTTGTTACTCCGCTATTTGTTGGAGTACCAGTTGGAACAAATCCTGAAAGCCCAACTTCGATATTCCATTGTGTTTCGGAACCATTAGAGGTCCAAGTCAAAGAAGCAGAATTATTTGTTATTGCACTTGCAGTTAATAAACTAGGTTGAGGACACGAAGCAGGTACAAATTCGTAAGCTCCCATATCCGGAGTTGCAGCATCGCGGGTTGTACCATCAATATCAACTAAAACAGGAACTGGAGTTCCTAAATTATTAAGAGCAGGATTTGAAGGATGTAAATCATCTGCACCTAAAAATAATGGATTAACATTTACCGAGTTTGCATCTTGTGTAGAAGCTGTTTGCCAATCTGTTAATGTAGTCTGATCGGTGGTATAATATCCAACAAAATTATTTGTGCCGGCAGCAATATAAAAATCATTGTAGTTTGAAGTAATTGTTGCAGTTAATCTTAAAATACAATAACGTTTAGAAGTAGCACCAGAAGCAGAATAAACTGCAAAAATATTGTTAGTAATTGCAACAGTTCCTCCTATAATATATGCAGCGGTTACTGACGCATTTGCATTCAAATTAACATTAACGGTATTATAAGAAATACCAACGGTTCCGGTTCCAGTAACATTAATAGCTAAAGGACGACAAACAATAGTAGCACTCGGAGTATTAATTCCATGTGAAAAACCATATATAATATTATTATATGCAACACCCTGAAAAGTTGAGGGTACATCTAATCTAATTCCATATAAAACAGAAGATGTAGAAGTAGAAGTACTTGTAATGTTATAAACCTTATTATTGTAAACCTGACTATTACCTTTTACATTTTCAAGAAAAATTCCGTAAAGATTAACAGCACCTGTTACGGTTGTATTTCTTACAGTATTATTAAAGACTAATGCATCCTGACTTGAAGTTAAGCGTAATGCACTTAATGTGGAAGAACCATTACCAATATCATTGGGAGAATTTGCTCCAACAATGCAATTACTTACTTCGGAAGATAAATCAGGGTAAGTAGCATTTCCAGTTAATTGAATACCATTATAAGAATTCTCAACTGTAATAAATTGGTATTTATTGTTTGAATTTGCTCCTGTAGCGTTAGTTGGAGTTGTAAAAACATACTGGTAAATAGCTTTTGAAGTTGTATTTGCTCTATTAAGAATAATTGTACAATTTTTAATAATATTGTTTTGAGCTCCATTAATAGCACTTGCATTGCTAATGAAATAACCATATTCCATTTGCGTTGTACCAGTAATATTTGCAGGATTTTCTTGAAGATTAATACCATTAAATGTAATGTAATTACCGCCTGCAATTTTTATAATAGCATCGGTAGTTGAGGTTCCCACTCCGGCAGTAATCACAGGGTTTACGCCAATTCCATTTCTTTGAAAAACTATTGCATCGTTTGTTGTTGTTCCTGTTGCCGTAATTATACCATCAGTTGCATTTGCAAATGTTTCGGTATAACCTGGTGAAACATCAAAAGTAACACCCGGTGCAGTTACCCCTTGGGCATTTAAATCGGCAATAGCAAGGGCTATTGTTGCATAATCTCCAGGAATTGTTTTGGTTCCTGAAAGTGGTTGGCTAAATCCTGTTAGTGTTAACAGAGCAACCGAAATTAAAAAAAGAGAAATTTTCTTCATACTATTTTGATTTTTGGTTTTTATTTTAAAAGAATTTACAAAATTAAAATTAATATTTATAATTGTACATGGTTATGACAAATTGATGTTAATAACAAATGTTACAGGATAATGTTAATAACTCATTCCTAATTTTTGTGTTCTAATGTTAAAGTTCAATTATTTAATTAATTAGTGTTTGTCCACAAAGTCAGAAATATGCCACGAATTGCACGAATTGTTTTTTATTTTTTTTTGTTTTCATTTGTGAACTTAGCGAAGCGATTTCACGAACACATTATAAAAAATAATTAATATTGTGAGTAAAATAGTGGCTAATGATTTTTTTTTTTTGAAATGGCGAAAATTACGGACAGAAACTATTTAATTGTTCAATTGTTGTTAATAATCTGTTCATATTTTTTAAATTTAAGAATTAAGCATTTTTCAAAATGTCATAAAATAAGTGTAACAATTCAGCCAATTTAAAAATGTTAAAAAAAATGACACAGACACAGATTAAATTTATTCACTTTTGCCAAAGTTGGAGTTATCTCCAACATTATAAGGTTTAATTTGTTGGAAATAATTCTAACAAAGACTTAAAAACTACCGAAGGAAGTTTTTAATCTGTATTTATTTGTGAACTTAACACATTCGCAAAGCTCAATGTAAACTCTGCACCCTCACTGCCTGCTCCGCATAAGCGGAGAATATCTTATAAAATATAAAAAAAAGTATGAGTAAATCGGACATTATGGACAGACACTATTTAACGACAACAACTTTTTTAGTACAAACAGTTTCACCTATCTGAATTTTCAAAATATAAATTCCAATAGCAAGACCACTGATATCAATTTTCTTTTTATAAGAACCCGAGCAGTTTTTATAATTCTCAGTAATTAGCTGCTGTGACAAATAATCCTGAAGAGTTAACGTTACATTTTCAGGATAAATTAATTCAAACTCAATATTTAGTTCATCTTTGGTTGGATTAGGATATATACTTATATTTTCTGCTGTTGTTTCAGCAGGTATAATACCAACGCCTGTTGAAGTTGAAAAATTTAAGTCACTACCATAAGCAGTACCTATACTATTTGTTGCATAAGCCCTTATATGATAATTTGTATTGGGTGTTAAACCTGTCAAACTACTTGAAAATGAGCCAGTACCTCCACCATCAGTTGTATGAGAAGAAGTAAGGTCAGGATTTACTGTTACGTCCCAACAAATGCCTCTTGCAATAACAGTGGAACCTCCGTCATTTGTTATATTACCGCCACTTGTAGCAAAAGTACTTCCTATTGAATATGCTGCTGTTGTTGTTAAAGTTGGAATAATAAGTGTGCCTCCTGTTGTTGTAAAATTTAAATCACTGCCATAAGCAGTACCGGTACTGTTTGTCGCATAAGCTCTGATATGGTATATAGTGCCGGGTGTTAATCCTGTCAGGTTACTCACAAATGTTCCTGTACCTGCTCCATCAGTTGTATGGCTGTTTATAATATCTGGATTTGCTGTTATTGCCCAACAAAGACCCCTTGCAGTAACGCTAGAACCTCCATCAGAAGATACATCGCCACCGCTCGTAGCATTAGTGTTTGTTATTAAATAAGCTCCTGTAGTTTGTACAATTGGAATAGTAGGAGTGCCTCCGGTTGTTGTAAAATTTAAGTCATTTCCATAAGCAGTCCCGTTACTATTTGTTGCATAAGCTCTTATATGATATAATGTCCCTGACGTTAATCCTGTTATATTGCTCGTAAATATTCCTGTACCTGTACCGTCTGTTGTATGATTGCCTAATACATCAGGATTTGATGATGTTCCCCAACATACACCTCTTGCAGTTACAGAAGCTCCACCATCGGATGTTATATTACCACCGCTTATAGCTGTAGTATTTGTTATTGTATTTGCTGGTGAAGTGGTAATTGTTGGTAATGTTACAGGAGCTGCTCCATATACACAAATTACAAATGTCCCTTGTGAACTGGTACCCGAACCGAAACCATATACTCTAACATAATATGTTGAACCTATTGCTAAACCTATTGTATTGATTGTTTCAGTTCCACCGCTATATGTTGCATCGGCACAATCTACATAAGGTCCCGAACATGTACCTGAATGTAAATCTAATACTGCATCAAGTGTTGAAGAACCCACCACTGTTATCGTTGGGTCTGTTGAATTTGCAATAAATTTATACCATACGTCGTCATCAGCAGTTCCTGTAAAACCGCTACATGTTATTGCAGGAATTGATTGAGTAGCTCCCACAGTAGTTCCATTTGTTGGAATACATGTTTCTGTTTGTGTCAGAGTTATAGCTCCGGCGCAATTGTTATTTGCAGGTGCAGGTGGTAAACCAAAAACACAAATAGTAAATGTTCCCTGGTTTGATGAAGATGAGCCAAAACTATATACTCTAACCCAATATGTTAACCCAATAGTTAAGCCTGTTGCATTTATTGTTTCTGTTCCGCCGCTATATGTTGCATCGGCACAAAATAATTCGGTACCACTACATGATGTTGCATGTAAATCCACTACTGCGTCAAATGGCGATGTTCCAACTA
>Ga0154308_1002_pt1 | contig 17111 bp, 16 predicted proteins | sample RifGroA2_FD_105602 | JGI IMG/M metagenome (GOLD analysis project Ga0154308, IMG submission 105602) | Bacteroidetes bacterium GWA2_32_17
TGTCAAACAATGGTCATACAATAGCAATAAAAACAACTGAATGACAATGTATGACTATATTAACAATGAACGTAGAACAATGAACATTTTTGAACTTTTTTGGACAGTGAACAGTAAACAATGAACTTTTTAAACATAGAACGGTGAACAATGAACAACAAAAACAATAGTCACGCAATTGTCAAACAATGGTCATACAATAGCAATAAAAACAACTGAATGACAATGTATGACTATATTAACAATGAACGTAGAACAATGAACTTTTTTGGACAGTGAACAGTAAACAATGAACTTTTTGAATATAGAACAATAAAATTTATAAGCTATGTGCGACAAAATATATAAACCCTATTTGATGGAGATTGAACAAATAGTTGAAGAAACCTCCGACGTAAAAACTTTTCGTTTAAAATTTAAAAACAAAGAAGACGCTGCTCATTTTTCCTTTAAAGCCGGACAATTTGGTGAATATTCAATTCTGGGCGAAGGTGAATCAACTTTTTGTGTAGCTTCTGCTCCAACACGAAAAGAATATATTGAATGTACTTTTCGTAAAGCCGGCCGTGTAACAAAAGCATTAGCAAATGCCGAAGTTGGCGATACTGTTGGTTTTCGTGGTCCTTATGGCAACACATTCCCAATTGAACAATGGGAAGGAAAAAACTTGTTATATATTGCTGGTGGTATTGCTTTACCTCCTATGCGTTGCGTAATCTGGAATACAATTGATTTACGTGAAAAATATAAAGACATAACAATTGTTTATGGAGCAAAATCTGTTGCCGATTTGGTTTACAAAAATGAATTAAAAGAGTGGGAGGAGAGACCTGATATTAAACTTATAACAACAGTTGACCCTGGCGGACAAACCCCTGACTGGAAAGGTGAAATAGGTTTTGTTCCAACAGTTTTGGAAAAAGCCGGATTATCAAGTGCAAATACTATAGCAATTCTTTGTGGCCCTCCTGTAATGATTAAATTTACAATACCTGTATTAAAAAATATTGGTTTCGAAGATAAAGATATCTTTACTACACTTGAAAACAGAATGAAATGTGGTTTTGGTAAATGTGGTCGTTGTAATGTTGGTAAATTATTCGTTTGTAAAGATGGACCAGTTTTTACTTATGAAGAAATGAAAGATTTACCTGCCGAATATTAATTCTATAGGAGACTTCTAAAAAATTCAGATTCGTCATGCTGTCCTGAATCAATCCTGAATCAAGTTCAGGACAGGATTGTTTCAGCATCTCACAAAACGAAGTTCTGCATTGATATTGCTTCAGTCAATCCTTCCTTACCAATGACGCTATTTGAATTTTTAGAACCCACCTATATTATATTCAGCTGTATTCAAGTCACAAATGCAACTTTTTGTTTTAGCAAATTTATATAAAAATATTCATCGGGTGTTAAAAAATTTATTTTTTTTCTTGGTCGTTTATTTAAATTTCTAATGTTTTATATATACCCCAATCTCTCCCTAACATCCTTCACATTTTTTTCTTTTGTTAACTGGTCCATTCGGGCTGGAGCATTATATACAATTAAATTCTGCAATTTAGGAAAGAAGAAAAGAATTAAAAAAACTTAAAAAACTGTTACAAATTAATTAAATATATATTATATTTGTCGGATAATTCTAACATTGAATCTAATATTAATATTTTATGACGGAATTAAACGACAAACAATGGACGGCGATGAGCGATGCTGCATTGGTTAAAACCATTGGTGCATTTATAAAACATCAACGTTTGGAGCAAAACAAAACGCAAGTACAACTAGCTAAAGAATCGGGCATAAATAGAGAAACGCTAAGTTTGTTTGAGAATGGTGTTAGCGGAAATTTTATAACTTTTATTCGCATATTGCGTTCATTAAACCTTTTGTATATGTTGCAGGATTTTCAAATAAAGCAACAAATTAGTCCTTTGCAATTATTAAAATTGGAACAAACTAAACGCAAACGAGCAAAAAGCACAACAAATAAAAAAGAAAAACCTAAAAGCGACTGGTAATGATTTATACTGCACTTGTTAAAATATGGGGTACAAATGTTGGTGCTGTGGCATGGGATAAAGCCACAGGTGTTGGTTCTTTTGAGTACGACCCTGGTTTTTTAAAACTGGAACTTGATTTGTCACCAATAAAAATGCCAATTGATGAAGTCAAAGTGTTCTCATTCCATGAATTACGTTACAATACTCTTTTTAAAGGATTGCCCGGACTTTTAGCAGATGTGCTTCCTGACCGTTATGGTAGTATGCTTATTAATACTTGGCTTGCTCATAATGGGCGAGCTATGGACAGTATGAACCCTGTTGAGTTATTATGTTTTATTGGTGTACGTGGAATGGGTGCATTAGAATTTGAACCACCAATTTATGAAAGTAATAACACTGCTACTAAAGTTGAAATTAATGAAATTATTAAATTTGCTAACGAAATACTTTCCGGTCGTAAAAACTTTTCTACAAACCTTCATAAAAACGAAGAGAAAGCTCTTTTAGATATTATAAAGATTGGCACTTCGGCAGGTGGAGCAAGAGCAAAAGCTGTAATTGCATACAATACGCAAACAGGCGAAATAAAAAGCGGACAGGCAAATGCACCAAAAGGATTTTCCCATTGGTTAATTAAATTCGATGGCGTTTCTGATAAACAGCTTGGTTCTCCTCAAGGTTATGGGCGTGTAGAAATGGCGTATCATTTAATGGCAAAAGATGCAGGGATTGAAATGTCGGAGTGTCGGTTGCTTGAAGAAAACAATAGGGCACACTTTATGACACGCCGATTCGACCGAACTGAAAATAATGAAAAATTACATATTCAGACTTTTTGTGCATTGCAACATTTTGATTTTAATGATGTGAATGCTTTTAGTTATGAACAGCTTTTTCAAACATTGCGTTCTCTTCATATTGATTATTCACAGGCGGAACAGTTATTTTATCGTATGGTTTTCAATGTCCTTTCTCGCAATTGCGATGACCATACAAAAAACTTTTCATTCATAATGGATAAAAAAGGAAAATGGAAACTTGCACCTGCTTATGATATCTGTTTTGCTTACAGTCCTAAAAACCCTTGGGTTAGTCATCAGGCGTTAAGTATAAACGGAAAAAGAGAAAATTTTACACGCAATGATTTTATTACTCTTGCAAAACAAATGAATATAAAAAAAGCCGAAAGTATTATTAATCATATTTACGTAATATCGCAGGATTGGAATAAATACGCAAAACAAACAAATGTTGATTCCAAACTTGCAAAGGCAATACAAAAAAAATTAATTAAAATATAACGAACTAAAAAATATTGTAACTACTCAGCCGGTTCAAAGAGTTCATAAACAAATATTTGCCACAGATTACGCAGACGTCACAGATTAAAATAAAATCTTTTTTAATCAATTTTCGCCAATAAACCACCTTTGGTGGTTTTAAATCTGCGTAAATTTGTGCAATCTGTGGCAAAAATTCCATATTTAGAGGCTGAGTAGTTACAAAATATTTATCCCGAAATAATTTACGAAATAAAAAACCTTAAAGTTAATCCCAGGCGAGTTGAGCATTTTTCTGAAACGGTAATTCACCAGCAAAAAAACATCATAACAACGTTAAAAGATAGTTTAATTTATGATACTATTCCAGTTCGTGTTTTCAATTATCATGATGAATTTTATACAATAAAAGGCATTGCCATTGGTGATACACAAAAGGTTCGCATTGAATCCAGGGATAGCTTAATTCAGGTAGTTTACAAAGACGAACGGTATAAGCCATGGTTGTGGATTTTTTCGAGAAGGAAATTGGAACAAGTTGTTAGTTGTAAAAATCTGAATAACAAAGTTGAATATTCAAGAATTATTGAGTTTGTACAATAGTAATTTATGAAATATAGAAACTTTTTTTATCTTTGCTTCATAAGTATTTTAATATGGCAAAGAAAACAAAGACTGAACAGGAAGAACCTTTAGAAAAAAAACTCTGGAAAGCTGCTGATAAGCTCCGTAAAAATATGGATGCAGCAGAATACAAACATGTAGCACTCGGATTAATTTTTTTGAAATATATTTCTGATGCATTTGATGAGTTATTTCAGAAACTTACTTCACAGAAAAGTGAAGGAGCCGATCCAGAAGACAAAAATGAATACACTGCTGAAAAAGTTTTTTATGTTCCACCTTCAGCACGTTGGTCTTGGTTGCAGGGAAGAGCAAAACTTCCGACCATTGGTAAAGACATTGATGATGCAATGGATGCCATTGAAAAAGATAACAGTTCACTAAAAGGTGTTTTACCAAAAGTATATGCACAGGAAAAATTAGACAAAGCGAGTTTGGGCGGTTTGGTTGATTTAGTTAGTACCGCAACACTTGGCACTAAGGAAGCTCAAAGCAAAGATTTACTTGGTAGAGTATTTGAATATTTTCTTGGTGAGTTTGCTTTAGCTGAAGGAAAAAAAGGCGGACAATTCTATACTCCTGGCAGTGTTGTAAAATTATTAGTGCAAATGTTGGAGCCTTATGAAGGAAGAGTCTTTGACCCTTGCTGTGGAAGTGGTGGCATGTTTGTACAAAGCGAGAAATTTATAAAATATCATCAGGATCACTACAAAAAGAATAACGGAAATAAACTTTCGTTGAATCCTGCCGATCGTATTTCTATTTACGGACAAGAAAGCAATCAAACAACCTGGCGTTTGGCAAAAATGAATTTAGCTATACGTGGTATTGACAGCAGTAATGTAAAATGGAATAACGAGGGCAGTTTTTTAAATGATGCACATAAAGACTTAAAAGCCGATTATATTATTGCCAATCCACCTTTTAACGACAGTGATTGGAGTGGCGATCTTTTACAAAAAGATGCTCGCTGGGTTTATGGTGTTCCACCTGCCGGAAATGCAAACTACGCATGGATACAACATTTCCTTTATCACACAGCTGCAAACGGACAGGCAGGTTTTGTTCTGGCAAAAGGTTCACTCACTACTAAAACAAGTAACGAAGGCGAAATTAGAAAAGCACTTATCGAAAATGATTTGATTGATTGCATTGTAAATCTTCCATCTAAATTATTTCTGAATACACAAATTCCAGCTTGTCTCTGGTTTTTGAGACGTAGTAAACAAAAACGCAAACGTGAAATTCTTTTTATTGATGCCCGAAATCTGGGATTTTTAAAGACAAGGAAAAATCTTGAATTTACCAAAGAAGATATTGATAATGTTGCAAATACATATCATAACTGGCGTACAAGTGATGCAGCATACGAAGACATTCAAGGCTTTTGCAAAACAGTTTCCATTGAAGAAGTAAAAGCATTAAACTACGTTGTTACACCTGGCAGATTTGTTGGTTTGCCAGATGATGAAGATGACTTTAATTTTGAAGAACGGTTTAATACATTAAAGGCTGAGCTTGAAAAACAAATTGCCGAAGAAGGTGAATTGAATAAACGTATTCTGGATAACTTAAATAAAATTCAGTATGAGCCTGCCACAAAATAATTATATAACCATTTTAAATTCTCTTAAGGAGAAAATTCGGTATGCACGTCATAAAGCAGCAAATGTTGTAAATGTAGAGTTGTTGAAATTATACTGGGATATAGGCAATATAATTCTTGAGCAACAAAAAGAAGAGGGTTGGGGTGCAAAAGTAATTGATCGTTTAGCAATTGATTTAAAAATTGAGTTTCCTGATTTCAAAGGATTATCAGTTAGAAATCTTAAATATATGAGGGCTTTTGCTGAAGCATATCCAGGTTTTGGAATTGTGCAGATAGTGTCCGCACAAATAGATAGCACTGAGAATAACCCACTTATAATTGTGCAGACGCTGTCTGCACAATTGACATGGAGCCATCACCAGTTATTGCTTGATAAGGTAAAAAATTTGAATGAGCGAATGTTTTATATGCAAAAAGGGGTTGAAAATAGCTGGAGTCATAGTATTATGGCAGAACAAATATCTAGTAACCTTTATGTAAGGCAAGGAAAGGCTATCACTAACTTTAAAACTACACTCCCACAGTTACAATCCGATTTAGCACAACAGACATTAAAGAATCCTTACGTTTTCGATTTTCTCGGATTTGGCGAAGCAATAAAAGAGCGTGAATTGGAAAGAGGATTGATGCAGCATTTGAAAAAGTTTTTGCTCGAATTAGGAAAGGGATTTGCTTATGTTGGCAATCAAAAAAACATTGTAGTTGAAGACGATGATTATTTTCTCGACTTATTGTTTTACAACTACAACATGCACTGTTTTGTGGTATTTGAGTTAAAAGTGGGCGATTTTAAACCAGAGTTTGCAGGAAAACTTAATTTTTATGTGAACACTGTTAACGAACAATATAAAGGAGAAAACGATAAACGTACAATTGGTGTGCTTTTATGTAAAACACCAAACGAAACCGTAGTAAGATATTCCCTGAAAGGAATTGAATCACCCATTGGAGTTGCAGATTATAAACTGGAAAATACTTTGCCAAAACAGATAAAAAGTGAAATTCCTACAATAGAAGAACTGGAAGCTGAACTAGGTAAAGAATACGAAGAACTTAAAACTCCTTCCCAAAAACGATTCGATGCTTTAAAAGAAAAACTTTCGCAGATAAAAAGCCCAGAAATAAAACAACCTGCAACCACTGAAATTCTTTTTGAAATAATTGAAAAAAGCTTAATCCCATTATATGAAAAGCTTTTAAAAAAGATGGAAGAAATTAATGAGTTATTTGTTTCACATAAATACTTGTGGTCAGGTCTGAATAAAGAAATACAAGATTTTAATTTACTTAAAGAAGAATGGATAAATGAGGATTTTATTAATAAAGGTAGAACCTTGTCATTTTCATGTTGGTTAAATGGATTTAGAAAAGGAGGGATAAACACATTTGGAGTAAGTTTTATATTGAATTTTAAAAGAGAACAGTATTGGTACGGTTTTGATTTATCTAATAACAATGAGCAACCATTTTTTAAGAAATTGTACCACGAACAGTTAACTTCTGATGAAATTGATTATATAGTTGATACGGTTTATAATTTTGTATTAGATAATATTGAACAAGGAATTGAAAGATTTAATTTGGAAAAGAAATGAGTGAGTGGAAGGAATATAAAAAATTAGAAATTTCGGGATCTTTTTTAGTATCTGGTTTTTCAATTTATTTGCTTGAAATAAAGTACAAAGATGAGCTATTGTTTTATGTTGGAATGACCGGTGATCCTTTTTATCCTTCGGCACGTGCAGCTTTTCACAGGATTTCAGGTCATCTAGAATTAAGTAAACACTCAACTCAAAACCAGTTGATGCTTGCATTGCGACTTAAAGGTATTAAAGATGCTGAATTTCATAAGATTTCAATAACCATGCACCATTATCCAATAGATGGGTTTAAAAAATGGCCTTATTCTGACATGAAAGCTGATACTATTAAGAGCAATCAAAACACTTCAGCATATAAAGAGTATAAGAAAGTACAACAAAAAGTCGAAAACCTTGAAGAGGCCTTGATTTATGAACTAAGAAAGAATGAAATAAATATATTGAATAAAACAGACGGTAAAGACATAAATTTCGGTAAAGAATTTAAGCCAATATTTGACGATATAATAAAGAAAACAAATGAGCGAGTGGAGAGAATATAAATTAGGAGAAGTTACTAAATTTGTAAATATAAATATTGCGATTACTTATCTTTAATGAAGATGATTTTGAATAAGTGGATAAAAATTAATTTAGCAAAAATTTTAATAATTGAAAATTCAATACAATGAACTACGACATAAAAATAAGAGGTGATAAAGAAGATAACGGTTTATTGGAGTTTGACCGTTTAAATCAAATAACCCAAAACACAAAAGAAATTGCAACAAAAGCATTGATGCTAAAAATCAGAGGCTTTAGTGAAATAAAACCAGACAAAAGTATTAAAGAAGCATTAGCCATTAGGTTGCAAAGTTTGAACGGTAATAAAAATGAAGGCACTTCAATGGTATTAGATTGCGAACACTTTGAAAAAACACTCAAAGTATTGCAGTTGAATTTATTTAAACCAACTGGAGAAGTTTTGAAACTCACTCCAATGGCTTTAGTTATTCAAACTTTCCGTTCTGCCTTGATTGAAGAAGAAGACAAAGACAATTTAGATAAACCTTTACTAAAAACATTACTTAAGTTCAAGAAAAATTTTATTAGCAACAATGAAATTTTTTATTTCTCTAATAGGAACTCAATACCTGAAATAGAAGTAACACTAAAAGATTTTAGAAAAATAGAAAATTTAGAAGATAGTATTCCTGAACCTACCAAAGTAATCATAAATGGTAAATTGGATGAAATGAAATATTCAAAATCAAAATTGGTTTTAATAACTAATGAAGGTGCTGTAAATGCTTTTGCTAAAGATTATGTTGTGATTGATGGTATTGTGCATTACATGGGTAAGGAGTTAACGATTTCTGGTATGGCACATTATAAACCCAATGGACAAGTTTCATTCATTGAAATTCAGGAATATTATGAGCCTGGAAAAAAGGATATTTTCTTTTCAAGAAAACCTTTGGCAATGGATACACAGCAACAAATTGCATTTCAGTTAAAAGCAGGTAAATCAAGAAATCCATTGACCGCTATTATAGGAAAATGGCCCGGCAATGAGAGTGATGATGAGTTTCAAAAAATGTTAAAAGACCTTGACTAATGAAATACATAGTAATAGATACTTCAATTGTTTTACACATACTAAGGAATAATTCCATTGCAAAGGCAGTAATGAAAGACCTTGCCACTTATGATGTACAACCAACACTGGTAATTTCATCTGTTACGAAGGGCGAATTAAAATCATTTGCCAAACAACGAAATTGGGATGCAGACCGAACAAAAGATATTGATGCCTTCTTAGAGAATATAATAGCTGTAGATGTAACTTTTGCCAATGAAGATTTGCATTTGGTTTACACTAGCATTGATGCCTTCAGCAAAAGAAAAGCAACAGATAAAACAGGGAAACGTTTAAAAGGTTCAGCAAGAACAATGGGCAAAAATGATTTATGGATTGCTGCTACTGCTCATTTATTAGATGCTCCTTTTATGACCACCGATGGCGACTTTGACCATTTAGATAAATTATTTATTGATGTGAAAAAGTATTGATAAATGACAGCAAACGAACTCATTCAACATTTACTAACCCTGCCACCCGACACAAAAATTGTGATTAGAGGGTATGAAGATGGCTACAACGATATTTTGAAATTGAAACCTGTAAAAATAAAAACCAAAGCAGATGCCGATTGGTATTATGGGGAATACCAAGACAGTACAGAGGCAGATGCTATTGATGCCCTTGATTTATATGGTGAAAATAAAAACACAAAAATGTAATGAGTGAGTGGAAAGAATATAAATTCTCTGATTTTGTATCAATTAACCCAACGGTAAGCCTTAAAGGTATTGAAGAATATTCATTTGTAGAAATGAAGGATTTACAGGATGGAAATAAATTTTGCTTTTCAACTGCAAAAAGAAAAACGTCAAGTGGTGCAAGATTTCAAGAAAGAGATACCCTATTTGCACGCATTACACCATGCTTGGAAAATGGCAAAATATGTCAGGTAAGAGGATTAGAAAATGGTATAGGCTTTGGCTCTACCGAATTTCTTGTTTTTAGAGGAAAAGAAGGCATTTCACATAATGATTTTGTATTTTATTTATCAAGATGGGATGAAGTCAGAGGATTTGCTGAAGGTAATTTTGAGGGAACATCAGGAAGGCAACGAGTTCCAAAAAGTTGTTTTGACAATCTATTTTTGATATTACCAGAATACAACGAACAAATCCAAATCGCCTCCATCCTCAGTAGCTTAGATGATAAAATAGATTTACTACACCGCCAAAATAAAACATTAGAACAACTTGCAGAAACACTTTTTAGGCAGTGGTTTGTCGAAGAAGCAGAGGAAAGTTGGGAGGTTGCAAAGTTGGGTGATGTGATTTCTATTTATGATAGCAAAAGAATTCCAGTTTCAAGCATGGAGCGGGCAAAAATGAAAACAGGAGAATTATATCCTTACTATGGCGCTGCAACAATTATGGATTACATCAATCAATACATTTTTGAAGGAGAATATATATTGATGGGAGAAGATGGCACTGTGCAAACAGAGAAAGGATTTCCAATTTTGCAAATGCCCACTGGAAAATTTTGGGTAAACAACCACACACATATTTTCCAATCTATTCTTCCCTTCTCAAATTTTTTCATTTATATTTTTTTAAAGCAAACAAATATTTCGGGAATTGTTACAGGTGCAGTTCAACCTAAAATAAATCAGGAAGCATTAAAAAGAATTGAGTTTTTAATTTCTCCAAAAGAAAAAATAAATGAGTTCGTTCAAACAGGGGAAAAGTTCTGGCAAAAAATTAAATCAAATACAAATCAAATCCAATCTCTTACACAACTTCGTGACACGTTGTTGCCAAAGTTGATGAGTGGGGAGGTAAGGGTGAGGAATTAATTTATTAAAAAACATGTTGAAATTTATTTTTGACTTACACTTGCTGTTAATTAAAAAATTCGTATCTTTGCCGTGAATATTACTTTTGCAAATAACAAACTTGAAAAAATAGTAAATGATGACCGTAAACTTTTAAAAGAATATGGACAAATCATGACAAAAAAAATCAAGCAGCGTTTAATGGAATTGGCTAATTCAGAAACATTACAAGTCGTAAAAATAATGCCGGGCAATTATCATGAACTTACAAGCAATCGAAAAGGACAATGGGCTTGCGACCTTGTGCAACCTTACCGTTTAATTTTTGAGCCACACGAAAAACCAATTCCTACCGATGCTTCGGGCAGATACTTATGGTTTGAAATAAAAGGAGTCGAAATAATTGAAATAGTTGACTACCACTAAAACGAAAAATAATTATTATGATTAAGCAGAATCAATATTTTCCTCAATCAACTCCTCATCCGTGTGAAACACTTGTTGAGAAATTAGAAGAAATGGAAATGGGACCAAAGGAGTTTGCTGTTCGCACAGGCAAACCCGAAAAAACAATTATTGCCATAATGAAAGGCAATAGTTCTATTACTCCCGACATGGCAGTGCAATTTGAAAGCGTGTTGAAAATACCTGCGCATTTTTGGCTCAATAGTCAGCACAGCTACGATGAATATATTGCCCGTGAAAAACGTAAAGAGGCATTGTCCGAATCATTGGAATGGGCAAAGCTTTTTCCCCTTGCTGAGATGATAAATAAAAGCTGGATGCCACAAAAAACATCTTTACGCGAAAAAACAGGAGAACTACTTGCATTTTTTAGTATTAGCAACCATTCAGCATGGGAAGATTATTATTTAAAACAGCAACTAAAAATTGCTTTCAGAATTTCACTGGCTCACACCAAAGAACCGTATGCAATATCTGCATGGTTGCGAAAAGGAGAATTGCAAGCAACTGAACTTACTACAAAAAATTATTCAGATAAAGTTTTTAAAGAAGCACTTCCAGAAATTAAATCTGTTATGGCAAAACATCCTTCTAACTTTTTTCAGAAATTACAGGGAATTTGTCTTGAAGCTGGAGTAAAAGTAGTACATACTCCTTGTTTGCCAAAAGCTCCTATCTGTGGCTCAACAAGGTGGCTGAACGACACACCGCTTATTCAGCTATCAGGAAGATATAAACGAAACGATAGTTTTTGGTTCACGTTTTTTCATGAAGCAGGTCACATCATATTACATGGTAAAAAAGACATTTTCTTAGAAAATATTGATTATACAGATAAAGATAAACAAAAGGAAAAAGAAGCTGATGAGTTTGCTATTAAATGGACATTTACAAAAGAAGAACAAAGTGAAATTTTACTTATATTTAATATTTCTAAAGATGATGTAATTGAATTTGCAAAAAAGTTTAATACTCATCCTGCAATAATAATAGGCAGACTACAGCATGATGGATTAGTGCCATACTCTTTAGGTAGGCAATTTTTTAAACCAGTTGATTTATCATGAAATCCATCACCAAAAAGATAAAAGAAAAATCTGCAACTGAAATTTTACTTTACACAACTCCCAACGGTAATGTAAAAGTGGAAATCTATTTGCAAAACGAAACTATATGGCTTACACAACAAAAAATTGCCGATTTGTTTGGAGTGCAGCGACCAGCCGTTACCAAACACTTGAAAAATATTTTTGAAACAGGAGAATTGAAGGAAGATGTGGTTAGTTCCATTTTGGAACATACCACTCAACACGGTGCAATGGAAGGAAAAACGCAGGAAATAAAAATTAGATGCGTTCTTACAATTTAATGAAGAATCAGTGTTAAAACATCAGGGAAAAGTTTCACACAAAGTTGCTTTAACACTTGCCGAAAGCGAGTTTGAGAAATATAGAATTGCTAAGGATAAATTAATTGAAAGCGATTTTGACAAAGTAGTAAAAAAAATGAACCCACATATAAATAAAAAGTAATTTGAACTGCAAAACAATCACGAACACCTTTAAAATAAAATAGTTGTGAGTAAACCTATCACCGAAGATATAATTGAAAAGTCTGCGATTGAAATTTTACAGTCGCAGGAGTGAGAAGCAATAATAATAAGAAAGCAGTATGAAAAATTAAAATCACAATGAAGAATAATTCTCAAATAATAATTTATACCACCGAAAAAGGCGAAACCAAGTTAGAGGTTCGTCTGGAAAACGAAACAGTTTGGCTTACACAAAAACTGATGGCGGAGCTTTTTCAAACCACACCGCAAAACATAACCATTCACCTCAAAAATATTTTTGAAGAGGGTGAATTAAATGAAGCGGCAACTTGTAAGGATTTCTTACAAGTTGGAAAAGAAGGTGGACGAATGGTGGAACGGAATCAAAAATTCTACAACTTAGATGCAATCATTTCAGTGGGCTACCGTATTAAGTCCTCTGTTGCAACCCGTTTCCGTCAGTGGGCTACACAGCACATCAAAGAATATATTGTAAAAGGTTTTGTGATGGATGATGAACGGCTGAAAAATCCGGATCTTCCTTTTGATTATTTTGAAGAATTACTGAAACGCATTCAGGACATCAGAACTTCTGAAAGGCGTTTCTACCAGAAGATAACCGACATCTATGCTACCAGCACCGATTACGACCCGACAGATGAAAACAGTATTTTGTTTTTTCAAACCGTTCAAAATAAAATGCACTGGGCAATCACTGGAAAAACAGCAGCAGAAATTATTGCTCAACAGGCAGACAGCAGCAGACCCAACATGGGCTTAACCAATTGGAGAGGAACAAAACCAAGAAAGCAAGATGTAGGCATCGCCAAAAATTATTTGAAGGAAAACGAATTAGAAGCACTCAATAATTTAGTAGAGCAATATTTAATTTTTGCCACAGGACAAGCCATGCGAAGGATTCCGATGTATATGAAAGATTGGATTGAAAAACTGCACGGCTTTTTAAAACTTAACGACAGAAATATTTTAGACCATGCAGGAAAAATTTCACACCAGTTAGCATTAGACAAAGCAGAAAAAGAATATGACAAGTATCATTTGAAAATGAGTAAGGAAATTGAAAGTGATTTTGACAAAGCAGTTAAAAAACTCAATCCACCAAAAAAGAAAAAGAAATGAGTAAACCCATCATCGAAGATATAATTGAAAAATCTGCAATTGAAATATTACAATCGCAGGGATGGGAATATGCAAATGGTAAAGAAATTTCACCGGAAGGTTTGTATTGTGAGAGAGAAAGTTTTAGTCAAATTATTTTAACAAATCGTTTGCGAAAAGCAATTTCTAAAATCAATCCTCATATTCCTGCAGATGCACAGGAAACTGCAATTCAAAAAGTTTTACGAATATATTCTCCGGTTTTATTGCATAACAACGAGGAATTTCACAAACTTTTAGTTGAGAAAGTAAAAGTTCCATATCAGCAAAACGGTTACGAAAGAAGCCATGAGGTTGCTTTAATTGATTTTGAGAATATCTCGAATAATGAATTTCTGGTAGTAAACCAATGTACTATAATTGAAAATAATCAGAATAAAAGACCGGATGTTTTGTTATTTGTTAATGGCATTCCATTAGTAGTAATTGAACTGAAAAATGCAACTGATGAAAACACAACCATTCTGAGTGCCTTTAAACAAATTCAAACTTATAAAGCAATTATACCTTCACTTTTTACTTACAATTCTATTTGCATAATTTCTGATGGTCTGGAATGTAAAGCCGGAAGCATATCCGCAGACTTAAACCGATTTATGACTTGGAAAACATCTGATGGATTAAAAGAAAATTCACGGTTCAAACCACAGTTAGAAACAATGTTTGAAGGGATGTTAAAGCCAGCTATTCTGTTGGATTTGATTCGTAATTTCATTGTGTTTGAAAAAACAAAAAAGGAAGATGCAAAAACAGGATTAATACAGATTTTTACTGAAAAGAAATTAGCAGCATATCATCAATACTACGCTGTAAATAAAGCAGTGCAATCTTCAATAATTGCATCAGGAATAAATGGTGATAAACGAGGCGGTGTGGTATGGCATACGCAAGGCTCAGGCAAAAGTTTAAGTATGGTTTTCTATTCGGGTAAATTAATAACATCGCCCGACATGCAAAACCCAACCATCGTTGTTATTACCGACAGGAATGATTTAGACGATCAGTTATTTGATACTTTCGCTTCTTCTGTTCAATTGTTACGACAGGAACCGGTACAAGCCGAAAACAGGGAACATTTAAAAGAATTGTTGAAAGTTGCCAGTGGTGGTATCGTTTTTACAACCATTCAAAAATTCATGCCTGATGATAACAAATCAGTTTACGACCAGCTTTCTGATAGAAAAAATATTGTTGTAATAGCTGATGAAGCCCACAGAACACAATATGGTTTTGAAGCAAAATTAGCTGATGAAAAAGATAAGGAAACAAAAGAAGTAATAGGAAAAAGAATTGCTTTTGGTTTTGCAAAATACATGAGAGATGCATTACCTAATGCAACTTATATTGGTTTTACCGGAACTCCTATTGAAGGAACAGACGTAAACACTCCACAAGTTTTTGGCAATTATATTGCTCGTTATGATATAAAAGATGCTGTTACCGATGGTGCAACCGTTAAGATATATTACGAAAGCCGTTTAGCTAAAGTAAATTTAGATGAAGAAGGGAAACGATTAATTGAAGAGTTTGATAAAGAATTAGAACAAGACGAAGAATTAACAGAAAAACAAAGAGCAAAAGCTAAGTGGTCGAAGTTAGAAGCAATAGTTGGAAATCAGGATAGAATAAAAAATTTAGCAAAAGACATAGTTACACATTTTGAAAAACGCCAGACAGTTTTTGAAGGGAAAGCACTGGTTGTTGCTATGAGCCGGAGAATTGCTGCTGAAATTTATAAAGAAATAATTGCATTACGACCAGAATGGCATAATGATGATTTAACTCAGGGTGAAATCAAAGTTGTAATGACAACCAATAGTGCTGATGGGCCTGAAATTTCAAAACATCATACTACAAAACAGCAAAGAAAAGATTTATCGGAGCGAATGAAAGACCCATCTGATAAATTGAAAATTGTAATTGTTCGTGATATGTGGTTAACAGGTTTTGATGCTCCATGTCTTAACACAATGTACGTGGATAAGCCAATGCGAGGACATTCGCTTATGCAGGCAATTGCAAGGGTGAATCGTGTTTTCAAAGATAAGCCGGGAGGATTGATTGTAAATTATTTGGGAATTGCTACTGATTTAAAAAAGGCACTTTCATTTTATGGTGATGCAGGTGGAAAAGGTGATCCAGCTGAGAATATTTCAAAAGCCGTAGATGCTTTCTTAGAAAAAATGGAAGTAATAAAACAAATGTTTAATGAGAACAGCAATACAAGAAATGACCTATTGGCTGCCGAGCCAGAATCATATTATAGCAACAGCTACAAATTTAATTACAGACGATTTTATTCAGTTGATGCTAAGGAAAAATTGTCAATTATTCTTCAGGCAGAAGAACATATTTTAGGCTTACAGGAAGGAAAAGAAAGATTTATACGTGAAGTTAGTTTATTGAGTCAGGCACTTTCGCTGTGTGTTACAAGAGAAGAAGTACAACCTTATTTGCTCGATGTTGCATTTTTTCAGGCTGTAAAAGCACGATTAGTAAAGTTTGAAGGAACCGGCACTGGCAAATCAAACCTTGACATAGAAACAGCCATCAAACAAATAGTTGATGAAGCATTGAGTAGTGATAATGTAATTGACATTTTTGATGCTGCCGGTATTGACAAACCGGAAATTTCAGGATTATCAATTTTATCAGATGATTTCCTTTTGGAAGTGGAAGGAATGAAACATAAAAATCTGGCAATTGAATTACTAAAAAAGATTTTAAACAATGAAATAAAATCAAGAGCCAGAACAAATCTTGTTAAGAGTAAAAAACTGCTTGAAATGCTTGAATCATCTATTAAAAAATATCAGAACAATTTACTTACAACCGCAGAAATCATTCAGGAATTAATCAGGATAGCTAAAGAAATAAAAGCATCCGATGGTGAAGCTGAAAGATTAGGTCTAACCCAGGACGAAATGGCTTTTTACGATGCACTTGAAACCAATGATAGTGCAGTTGCAATATTAGGTGATGAAATACTGCGAACAATATCCAAAGAAATTGCAGATAAAGTCAGAGCCAACGCAACAATTGACTGGACAATAAGAGAAAGTGCAAGAGCAAAGTTGATGGTATTGGTAAAACGAACTTTGACTAAATACGGCTATCCACCTGATAAACAACAAAAGGCAATAGATACAGTTTTGAAACAAGCGGAGTTACTTGCTGAAAATTCAGTTGCTATTTAGTATTTGTCCATAATGTCCGATTTCTGCGTTATTCTCGTATTAAAAAACAGTCATTTACATCAGTAAACTCCTGATTTTTTAATACTTCGTCCCGATACTTCGCATTGGCGTCAAGTTAAGGATTGAATTTATGGGCTAAAGCCCGCATCAAATGTGGCATTCAAACCCCCGATATAAATGTCGGGGCTATTGATTATAAT
>Ga0154308_1051_pt1 | contig 17078 bp, 14 predicted proteins | sample RifGroA2_FD_105602 | JGI IMG/M metagenome (GOLD analysis project Ga0154308, IMG submission 105602) | Bacteroidetes bacterium GWA2_32_17
AATATCTAAAATGCTTATAGTTGTGTACTCATTTGGCACATTGTTAAATTGCACATTAAGCTTATTTGTGCAAGGATTAGGGTAAATTGTTACATCTTCTTTATTTACACTTTGTTCTTTTACCCCCAACCAATTCTCGCAATAAAGCGAGTCGGTGCTAATACATACATCATCTAAATAATAATATGCATAAACATTGTTAGTTGGTGCTAAATTTAATGTATCTGTTAAACTATCGTTAAAAAAGTTGCCAATCATAATATAAGAATATGCTGAATCGGCAATAAACGAACCGCTTATTTTTGTCCATTTAGCAGTATCTGTAATAATAGAATCTGTATAAAAATGTGCAATATTATTTATTGGTGTAGGGTTACTGAATGAATAAGGAACTGTTGAAAATTTAACTCCCATTTTATTTGATGCTATCGTTGCTTGACCTTGACCTCCGAGATTAACATAAAATGAAATAAAGTATTTTTGACCTACTGAAAGAGGCAATAATAATTGAGTACCTATAAATTCTCTTTGATTAAGAAGTTGATTAAAAAACGTGAAGACCCCTATATGTGCATTACCTGAATGAGGATATTGAAATCCCATATAATTATTTGGGCAGCCAAAATAATAGCCAACAGGGGGTTGATAAGGTGTGCATTCATTGTAATAATCTGGGGAACCGCTAAAAGAGTTCCAACTCAAACAATTCGACAATTCACTCCAACTGTCAGGGCAAATAGTATATTGTTCAAAACTGGGATTTGGAACTAAATTTTGCCCAATGCAATTTAAGGCAATAATTTGTATAAATATGTAAAGTATTTTTTTCATCTAAAAAAATAAAAAAGGAAGTCTACCTAAATAGACTCCCAAATTTACAATATTTATTTAACAATTACAATTTTTAAATTGTAATTGTTATTTAATGTAGAAACATTTACAAAATATGTACTTGCAGGTAAAAAGGAAATATCTGTATTAGTTTCAAACACATTTATACTGCAATCTTTACTAAATACTACTCTACCTGTTAAATCGTTTACTAAAATTCTTGTAATAGTTTCATTAGTAATTGATGTTATAGTAAAGTTACCATTAGATGGATTAGGATACACAATTACATTAGAATTTACCGCCTTACTTAACGAATCTTTAAAAAATTGGAGTGATTTATAATCTGCCCCGCCATTATCCTGGAATCTTGCTATAAATGCATCGTACCCAACAGAAGTGGGTAATGTTTGTCCTAATATCCCTGTTAATACTAAATTAGTGCTATTATAGGTTCCACCTAAATAATATACACTATTTAAAGCATCGTAACAAAGTGTATTAATATTGTCTGAACCACTGATTATTTTATGATTTATGTGATTAATTTGATTAAGATTTTTAATCATAGCCATTCATTTAAATCATTTTGAAATCTGCGGTTCAGATATTTTTCATTCTTTTGTAACCTTTTGCAACTCCACCTTACTCCCAGTTTCTACTTTTACTAAGTACAACCCTTTTGCCAATTTTCCAGTATTAAAAGTAAACTCGGTTTCTTTTGTTTTTGTCTGTATAACAATCCTCCCAAAAATATTAATAATACTTAAAGTTGTATTCTCATTTGGCACATTGTTATATTTTACATTAAGCTCATTTGTGCAAGGGTTTGGGTACATTGTTATTTTATTATTATTTGCACTTTGTTCTTTTATGCCCAACCAATTCTCACAATAAAGTGAGTCGGTACTTACACATATATCATCTAAATAGTAATATGCAACATCAATACTTCCGATTGAATAAGTTATGGTATCTGTATTACTATCATCAAAAAAATTACCGATTATAATATAAGAATATGCGGAATCGGCAATAAACGAACCGCTTATTTTTGACCATTTAACTGTATCTGTAATAATAGAATCAGTATAAAAATGTGAAATGTTATTTATTGGTGCAGGGTTAGTATCTGAATATGGTATCGTTGAAAATTTAACCCCAATTTTGTTAGAAGCTATAACAGCCTGGTTTTGACCTCCGCGATTAACATAAAATGTTATGTAATATTTTTGACCAATTGTTAAAGTTGATAATAACTGGGAACCTATAAATTCCTTATTGTTTTGAGGACTTTTTGCTAAAGTATAAAATCCTGCATAAGCATTTCCTGAATGAGGATACTGAAATCCTTCATAACAATTGGGAGGTGTAATGGCAGGAAGAGTGGAACATGTATTATAATAATCAGGCGTTTCTCTATATGAACTCCAAAATTGACAATAGGACATTTGATTCCAAAAATTCGGACAATTAGAATATTGTTCAAAATTTGGATTTTGAACAATGTTTTGTCCAAAGCAATTTAATGAATAAAAAAACACGAAAAAATAAAATATTTTCTTCATATCATTAAAATAAAAAGGAAGTCTGATTATAATCAGACTTCCAAAAATATAAAAACTATTTAATAATTACAATTTTTTCAACGTATTTATTGTTTAATGTTGAAATATTTACAAAATAGTTTCCAGATTGTAAAAATGAAATATTTATTTCAACTTCAGTATTACTGATTTCGTAATTTTTGCCATAAACCTGTCTACCCGTTAAATCAGTAATTGTTATTGCAGTAATTGCTTCATTTTTAATAGATGCAACCTTAATATTACTAGTAGAGGGGTTTGGATACACAATTACATTAGAGTTTTCTGCCTTGCTTAAAGAATCTTTAAAAAACTGCAGTGATTTATAATCTGCTCCGCTATTGTCCTGAAACCTTCCAATGTAGCCATCGTAGCCTGCATAGGGGCTGATTGTCTGCCCTAAATTTCCTGTAAACTTCAAGTTGCCGTTAAATGTGCCACCTAAGTAGTAAACATTATTGGTTCCGTCGTAAGCAAGAGTATTGCCCCTTGAAATATTTGTTGTAGTGCTTGCAACTCCCGATAACCATCCACTTGCAGGTGTTAATGTAGCATCTGTTTTAAAAACAAACTGGTCAATTGTTCCGTAAAGTGGAGCAGGTGGTAGTGACCATTGCGAGCCAAATCCTATTTGAAAACCAGTATAATCATACGTACCCGAAACAAAAATATTAGAACCATTTGTAACAAGTTTGGTTGCTTCGTTATAATTAGAAGTCTGGTCGGATAATCTTACGTTATTAGGGTCTAAAACAATTGTTGTGTTTGGAGTAGGATAATAAAAAATAATAGTTTTTTTTATTAGAGAAGTATAACTTGATTTTAAGTAACCACATAAATATAAGTATCCATTAGTGCCGGCAGCCATATCATAAACATTAATAAATTGTGTACCCGAACCAATTTGTTGGGTTAAAAGACCACCACCACCTAAAATCGAAACTCTTCCAAGGTTAGTTATTCGGTTGGTAGGACTTGTGCTGTGCTGGTACGTAAAATAAATGTATGGATACGAAACATACTGCATTGTCATTCCAATATCGTGCCATGTACTTGCCCACAAATGGTAGTTGTTTGCCCAATCAAAGGTTGTGCTTGAAGTGTAACAATTAAACTGGCATAAAAACATTTCATAATATGGTTGAGCTGGATTTGTAAGTATTACAGTAGAATTGCTGAATTGAAATTTTTTACCTTGAAACCCCCCTGCAACATAAACTGCACTACCATTAACAGAAATTCCATTCACAATATCAGTACCATTACTGTAAATATGTACCTGTTGGTTTGCATTGCTATATAATGTAACAGGGTTGAGTGTAGTAAAAAAACCATCAATGTTATCAACTGCTGTCATAGGGTTTCCGCTTCCGGTAAAATCAATTGTACCACAAAACTCACCTGCAATAATAATTAACCCGCTGCTGGCTAACCACTCAATGTGTAAATTAGGTTCCCAAACATTACCGTAATAACGGGCTTCCTGAACAACACCGCAGTAATTCAATTTAACAACAAAAATACCATAAGTACAACTGCCGCTTTTTGTAAAATTATATGAACCTAAAGTTATATTATTAGTAAAAGTACCAATAGCATAAACATTACCATTCGGGTCGGTAACCATATCCTGAACTTCTTCATCTCCGGCAGTGTTTACAAAATCAATAGGCCAATCAGCACCTGTAAAAATGCCATTAATAATTTGAGAACCCATCCAGGTGCAGCCAATCGCATCAGTAACAGTAATATTATAAGTGCCCGGGCAAAGACCTGTAATATCCTGTGTAGTTGCCGTAAAGTTGTTAGGTCCTGTCCAATTATAAGTAAAAGCCGGATTATCGCCGTAAACCGTTAAATCAATTGAACCGTCGCAGTTTCCGCATGATGATGCATCTGTTGGTATCATAACACCTGATAATGTACCAATACTAATATTATCAATAGTTATTCTTAAAGGATTACTATTACTGCTTTGCGGGTCAACAACCATTGTTAAATTAGTTGCTGTTGTTGGTGTAATCAGAACATCAACATGCTGCCATCCAGAGTTAACAACAGTATGTGTGTATATATAAGGACTACTTGAATATAAACTTGTATTATTAAGTAATGGGAATGTAGAATTCGGTAAAGAAGAAAACGCAAAGTTTATAACTCCGGTTCCTGTACTTACCAAATAATCAAAATGAAGCATATAACTGTTATTTTGTATTAATGGCAGAGATGACATATCTGTTACAATTGCTTCACCCACGGTATTATTAGTTGACCAAATAAACGCCATATAGTTAGGATTAGTTCCAACAATATTCGGAGTTCCCCAAGCATCCTGCCATCCGCATATATAATAATCATGAAATTGGTTTGGAGGATAATCCCAAAAATGGCTGTAATCCATATTGGGATTTAAAAAAAACGTAGGGTTTAAAATATGCTCGCAGAGTCCTAAATCGCATGGAAATTGAGGCTGTTTTACCCATGTTGAACCGTAAATAGAAAAATTATAAGTACTCAGCCCCGACGGTCTTGTAAGCTTTATATAATATTGAGTACCTGCAATAAATATGTACTTAAACATTATTAATGTGTCCTGTGTTGGAAAACTTATTCGTGAAGTTAAATTTATGCAACTTCCTGAGTATAAGTCAACCTGATTTATTCCTGCAAAAGTGCCATTAATAAAATTATTAATATAGAATGTTGCGGTGTCGTTACCTGTAAACGTAAACCACATTTCAGTTGAACTTATCTGGAATGTGTCAGGTTGTTGATTGGATTTAATACTTATTCCTGTTGCAGTACTGCAAGTATTTGCCTGCAATACATATGAAAAAAGAACAAAAGTGATTAATATAAAAAATTTATTTTTCATAATATGTAAATTTAATTAATAAAAATGATTAAAAAAATAATAAATGTTTTTGAGTCTTTTCAAATGTTTTATTTTGTAATAAACAAAGGAAAATATACTCAAGGCCACTTCTAAAAAATTATAATTTAAAGTCATGCTGCCCCAAATAAAACCAAGACGGAATGACGATTACAAGTTATTAGAGATGCCCTCAATTTAAAGTCATGATTTTTAAGGAGGGCGGTTTAATATTAAAGAGTTTTTAATTTTTTGTTGTTTCATATTTATTTATTTTATTCCACTTTGTTTTTGGTTGTGCTTCCTGTTCTTTTCCACCGTGTCCCTGATTAAAATGACAATTTTCGGGTTCGTTAGTGCAAAGAATTGACATATTAGAAATTAAATCGTTATTTCCACTTTTCAGAGGTTTCACATGATGGGCATGCCATGCTCCTTTTATGCCTTTATCACGATTCTCCCAAATCAGATCTTTTTGACAACATTCGCATTTACCTCTAGAGTATATAACAAAACGCTTTTTTATTTCTTCATTTAAGAAAGCCATAATTATTTTTTTTAAACTTTAATTAGTGTCTGTCCATAATGTCCGATTTTTTCGTTATGCCCCAGTACGCTTCGCTACGGGGTAAACTTGTTTTGAAAACAGTCATTTACTATAGTAAACTCCTTGGTTTTCAAAATTTCGCATGCCTCAAACTCGAACATTATAGTTCAGACACTGACTTTATAGGCAAGCACTAATTAGTGTCTGACCATAATGTCCGATTTTTTCGTTATACTCGTTTTGAAAACAGTCATTTACTATAGTAAACTCCTTGGTTTTCAAAATTTCGCATGCCTCAAACTCGAACATTATAGTTCAGACACTGACTTTATAGACAAGCACTAATTAAACCGTCATCATCTGATAGATATCGGAACAGAATGACAACAATGTATTTCTATGTATTTCTGTTTTTTTACCTTCGCCCTCTATGCCCATGGTTTAAGTGGCAATTTTCCGGCTCATTTATGCAAAGAATTTTCATATTACAGGTCGAGTCATTCAGGTCATTTTTAAATTTACTAAAGTGATGAGCATGCCATGCTCCTGTTAAACCTTTATCACGATTTTCCCAAATTAAATCTTTATTGCAACATTGGCATTGCCCTTTTGCTATAAAATAAAACTGCCATCTTACATCTTCATCATTAAAAGCCATAATTTTAATTTTTGTTTATTATTTTCCGGATTACTTTTCTTGTCTTGTTATTTTCCACGTTGTTTTTGGTTGTGCGTCCTGTTCTTTTCCACCATGTCCTTGATTAAAATGACAATTTTCGGGCTCATTAACACAAAGAATTGCCATGTTTGAAATTAAATCGTTATTTCCATCATCTTTTAATGGATGCACGTGATGAGCATGCCATGCTCCTATACCTCTATCACGATTATCCCATTTTAAATCTTTTCCGCAACATTCGCATCGTCCTTTAGCTACAATGTAAAATCGGTCTTTTACTTTTTCATAATAAAAAGGCATAATTTTTATTTTTTAATTTTTGCCTACTCTCTACAGTTTTCGGCTTCCCTGTTTATTTATTATTTTGTTTAAAATTTTTCTTTTACAGATATTATAAAAATGAAATTAAAGAGTTAACTCCCTAACTTCATTTTTAACAAATTCTACTTTGGAGGTGGTGGAGGTGGAATTGTTTCACCTGTTGGTGGATCTTCCGGCAATGTATTAACCTGTGCCGAATAACTAATTGTAATTAATGATAACATCATTATTACAACTCCGATTTTTTTAAGAAACTTTTTCATAAGCATAAATTTTTGGTTTTACACTTACATAGTGACAAATGATGGAAAATAGTTACCCAAAAAAATGCTCATTGCACGTAATTTATTTTCATTCTAAATAGCGATTTTGTATGTAAAGTCAATACCAAAAGCAATTGCGGGGAGTTTCGATGTTTCGGAACGACAAAGAAATAAACATAAATTATAGCATTGGTAAAATGGATAGATTTTATTTTTTTGTCATCCGATAGCTATCGGATATGAGTTTTTTGTCATTCTGTTCCGTCCCGAAGCTTCGGGAGCTATCGGAAGATTTGCGAAGAACTTAGCGAAGCGATCTCATTCACCCTGTTAGATAATTGCTCTTTTATTGTTCGCTCTTTTTTTTAACTATCTAACAGGGCAAGCACCTTGAAAAACTTGTAGTGAGCATGTCGAACTATAAAATTAAAATGTGAGTAATCTTTTCAATAATACAGATTCCTCGTCCATTCGTAATGACAATAGGGAGTGGTAGAATCCATTTACTTTTGTTATTCAGAATTATTTTGTCATCCGAGAGCTATCGAATATAAAATAAGTGATTGTAACGAAATAACATGGTTAGTAACGTGCATGAAATAATCTCCTACGGCGTTGCTATAAAAGATTTTAAATCCTCACATACTTTAGTATGCTGCGGTTTAAAATTTTTATGCGCCTTGTAGGAACTTATTTCCTACACATTACTTATTTGATTTTTGCATAAATAGCCGTAGCTTTATGCTATGGTAAAATAGAAATTATAATAACGGCTTTAGCCACAGATATTTGTTTTTGGCTAAAGCCGATTTGTTGGTTGTTTTATTTCAACGTCATAAATGATGTTGAAAATTATAAATGATTAGCATATTTCATAACAATTCCTAAATAATTATATTTGTTTATCTTTGAAAAAGAATTTATGCTTTCGATGAAATATAAAATATTTGCAGCATTATCAGGTAGATTAATATTCTTTATTTTATTTTTTAGTGCTAATGTTAAAGTAACTGCTTTTAATAAGCTGGATAGTATCATTCCAATTGTTAACACATACATTAAAAATGAGCAATACAATGATGCCATTATGTTTCTGAAACAAGTTTCTTCTGATAATAACATTACTTTTAATGAGCATTTAATGGATTTCGATTATTCAATAGCTTTTATTACAAAAAAGATTATTGAAAATAAAAAAGGTTGTTTTTATACTTATAAGATAAAACCATTAATATGTAAATTAGAAAAGTTAAATATTTTAAATGGTAATTCTAAAGCTTATAATTTTTATTGTATAGGACTTTCTTATAAGTATTTAGAAAAATATTCAAAAAGTATATTTTATTTAAAAAAATCTTATTACGAATTTAAGAAATTAAAAAACGAAGAGTTTTTGACTTATACAAGCAATAGATTGGCATTGATTTACTCAAGAATAAATGATTACTCGAAAGCGGAATTTTATATTCAAAAGACATTGTTTCATTTGAATAATTATAAAAAACTTGCAAAGCTGGAGCAGTACTATATATGGCATTTTTCTTATGTAAATGCTTTTAAAAGTAAGAATTACAATAAGGCATTGGAAAGATTAGATTCGGCTTCAAATTATATTAATTTTATTAATAATGATTTTAAAGCCGATTTGTATAATGGTTATGGGCTTACCTATAAAAGACTTGGTAAATACATAAAAGCCGAAGAAAGTTTTATAAAGGCAATAAAATACAGGAAAAGTGAAAAACCGGTTAATGAATTAAATTTATCAAAAGATTTGCAGAATTATTCCGAATTGCTTTCAATAACCGGCAGAGTAAAGGAAGCCATTAAAATGGGAGAAAGAGCATGCAGTTTAATTACACAGGTATTGGGTAATAAAAGTGCATCAACTTCTTTGGCATATTCATCATTAGCCGGTATTTATTTTGAAAATAAACAATATGTAAAGGCAATTGAAATATATAACCGGGCATTGCTATCTTCATCATCAGATTCAATACTTAAAAATGAAGAACTTTTTCCCGCTCCATCTTCAGTAATATATCTTCCCGAATATATAAGTGCATTAAAGGGGAAAGCATTGGTGCTTTACAATATGTCGAATGAACAGGGAATAAATAAGGAAAACATTTTAAAACAAAGTTTAAAATGTTATTCAGAAGTAATTAACCATCTCGAAAAATCAAGAAGCGATTACCAGTTTGATGAGGGAAAGCTGATTTTATCGGAAAACGAAAGAGAAGTTTATAACCAAGCTGTTAAAGCCAGTTACGATTTATACAGTTGTACAAATAACAACGGGTACATTAATATTGGCTTCAATATTACCGAGCGAAGCAGGGCATCAGTTTTATTGGAGAAAGTATCGTTACAGTCGAACATACATACCAAGGGAGATTATTCTGTTATTTTTGCTTATGACCAGCGGCTGAGAAAAGAAATTTCGGAATTAGAGAAAAACATTTCTGAGAATATGTTTTCTGCAAATAATATTAAATATAAACTGAATACGCATTTATTTCAATTGATTGACATTCAGGAAAGTTTTTTCAGTTTATTAAAAAACAAATATCCGAATTACTACAATACATGGTTATTTCCTCAAATAACAACAATCAACCAGGTTCAAAACAAATTGCAAGATAATGAATCGTTTATTGAGTATTATTTATCAGATTCTGCACTTTTTTCAATTGTAATTTCGAAAAATAAAAAGTATTTTAACAAGTTTGAATGTTGTTATAATAACATTGCTGAATCAATAAATAAATACCGGGACGAAATTTCAGTTTATAACTTAGAATCAGCCACCCCCAAAGGATTAAATTCGCTTAAAAGCAAATCTTATAGTTTGTATTCGTGTTTTATAAAGCCAATAAAAGAACAGCTCAATAATAAGTCAATAATTATTTCGGCTGATGGAATTATAAATTACTTACCTTTTGAAACATTGGTTCAGAAAAATGACTCATTTATAGAAGCGGATTACGGGAAGTTAAATTATATGGTATTTGATTATCAGATTAGCTATGCTTATTCAGCAACATTATACAACTCAAAAAACGATTTAAAAGCCGAGCCACAAAAAGCTCTTTTAGCAATTGCACCTGATTATAAAACTTCCAATACTCTGATAGCCGGTTTAATAACAAGAGCAGGAAACGCATCTTTAAAAGGAGCAAAAGAAGAAGTCTTAAATATTAATTCGATTATTAAAGGAGATGTATTATATGGCAAACAGTCATCGGAATCAATGTTTAAAAGAGCGGCAGGTGAATACTCAATACTGCATCTGGCAATGCATGGCGAAACTGACAATTCGGACCCATTAAATTCGCAATTATTTTTCGAAAATGGCGGTTCGGGTGAAGATGGTTTGTTATATGCCCGGGAAATTTATAATATGCAATTAAGAGCGAACCTTGTAGTATTGAGTGCATGCAACACAGGTACCGGGAAACTGCGAAACGGTGAAGGAGTTATGAGTATAGCGAGAGCTTTTACTTATGCCGGCTGCCCAAGCGTAGTAATGACATTATGGTCGGTAAAGGATTTAAGCAGCACCAATTTAATGAGAGCATTTTATAAAAATCTTTCCGAAGGAAACAATAAATCGGAAGCTTTGCAAAAAGCTAAAATCAAATATATTTTAAATTCAGGACCTAAAGGTTCGCATCCATTATACTGGGCAGGCTATGTTATGGTTGGTAACAAAGCTCCGGTTAAGTTAAATTCCGATTATAAAATAATTTATACATCTGCCGCATCTTTAGGAGTTTTATCACTTTTGATTTTCTTTGTTTTGAGAATAAGAAAAGCCGGAAGAAGCTAATGTCAAATACCAAGTTCCAAATACCAAGTTCCAAATGCCAAGTTCCAAATACCAAGTTCCAAATACCAAGTTCCAAAAGCCAAAAACCAAATTCCAAATACCAAATTCCAAATACCAAATTCCAAATACCAAGTTCCAAATACCAAGTTCCAAATGCCAAAAACCAAGTTTCAAATAACAAATAACAAAACATAAAATAGTGAACAGTAGGCAGCAGGCAGCAGGCGGTAAACAACTGTATGACTATGTATGACAACTGTATGACTATGTATGACAACTGTATGACTATGAATGACTATGAATGACAATGCACTTTTAAATACCAAATTCTAACTTTCAAATTCCAAACGACAAATTCCAAAAAAAAAGTAACAGATTATAAATAGTCGAACCTTAAAAACCCTTTTTAAAAATTAAAGTCATTGGTAATTTTAATTTAGATTTTTTTTATTTTTCTTTTTTCACCACTAAAAAAGAAACAAAAAACCCTCCACGAAGTCCAACTCCAATTTTTTAACTAATTCAAATTTAGGAGTTTGATAGATGAAATAGCTTTGTTGTAACACCGTGCATAATTTGCCCAAAAATTGTAGTTCGCACAGTTCGTGGACAACCCACCGCAATGCTTCGATTAAAACTAATAGGGAAAATCGATCTTATTACAATAAATATATTATGAAAATATGCAAGGTTTTAACTGTATTAATATTATTTCTTGCAATTTTTTTAATTGTTTTATAACATTATTTAACTGGATATTAATTTGTTGAATACTTTTTAAGGGACGACTAATTACAAATGCGAATTAAGGGTTAAAATCTAAAAGTCCCGTAGGGACAATATATTGGTAGAAATAAAAAACACATACCAACATAAATGCCGTAGGCATGATATATTTGAAATATTTCGTTCCTACGGAACTATTGATTTATATATGATTATCTTTTCTACCAATATGCCGTTCCTAACGGAACGAAAAAAAATTCAACCCTTGATTCGCATTACAATTTAATCAGTTTACATGACTGCATTTTTCCGTTGACGTTGACGAAAAGAAAGTAAATACCATCAGGATGGGTAGAAATATCAATTGTTGATTGGCAAGTAAACAGATTTGTTAATTTGTATATAGTTTCACCAAAAATATTATAAATTTCTATTGAATTAAAATTACTATTGCTGCTAATTGTTATATTTCCGCATGTTGGGTTTGACGAAATGGTGATTTTTGGTTCGGTGTTTTGAGATGGGAAATGGTTATGTGGACAAAGAGTATTATTTTCAAGGAAACTGCCAATAAGAGAATCTAAATATTGAGCAGGAATAGAGTTAATGTCGCCTATGCCACCAATCCTGAGGTATTTTATTTTTTTATCAGCCCCGAGTAGAATAAATTGGGGAATATTGTTACTTGCAGTAAGTTGATTGCATATATTCCATAATTTGTTATTATTGTTGTCCATAGCAAACATTGGATAGGAAATTAAGCTGTCATTTTTGTATTTGATTACTTTATCGGTGGTTTCATTAGAAGATATATCCATTCCGAAAATATAGAAGCAACTACTGTCGGAATGATATTTTTGCCAAAATGATTTTAATGCGGGTGTACTTAATCTGCAATGACCGCACCACATTGCCCAGCAATCTATCAGTACAAAATAACCATCATCTAAAACATTAAATAAGCGAAATGTGTCGTTTTCGGTGTCAATAATGGTAAAATTAAATGCATTAGTTGATTGTGCTTTTGATGAAAAATAAAATCCGCAAAGAAATATTAGTATGAATATTTTTGTTTTCATTTTTTCTGTTTTATTTCTTCTTTTGGTATGGTAATGTTAGGGTATTTTGAGAGAAATTAATATACTTCTTCTTTGGAAATAAATGACTTATCAAACAAAACCATTCATCAATAATCAAATAATTACCTGATAACCTATATTATGAATATAATTAGTATCAATCAATTGTGAGAACATCTTTGTTAAACCTCTTGAGCAATTCGGGAGCATATTTGTTAATATCTCGCTTTATTTTATCAATAAAATAATCAGATTTCCAACTGCCTCTGCAACTTGTCTTAAAACTCAGCGTTTTTAAAACAAATTGATAAGTACGCTCCTTATCAATTTTCCAAAGAACATTAGCGAATTGTATATGATATGGCATTGGATTTTCTTCAAGCAGGTCAAACAATAGGTTAGCATAAAGGTCAGAAAAATTTGCCCAAATTTCTCTGATTAAATTTTGTCGTAAATAATCCCACTCCCCTTTGGTCAAATCTTTTCTTGATTTTTCAACCACCATTTTAAGTAATTCCAAAGCTTCTGTGTTTTTATATTTAACAATTGCATTGGAATAAAGATCGTACTTAAAGCATATACTAAATTTTTTTTTAAAAAATTTAAACATTACGGGATGTTGGAATTCAATAAAAGGTAAAAAGAAATAAAGATTCTTGTTATTGGGGATAAACGGAGGAAGATGCGATAGAATAAAATGAATATCCTTTTTTTTCTTGAATTTTGAAAGAGCGACAAGTGCAACATAATTATTATCTTTCCGAACCATTTTCTTGACACATTTATAACAACCTTTAATTGGCTCACGACCCAATAATAAATTTTGAGTTTGCTGAAGTTTGTTTGGTGTGCAAATTAATAAACTATCAATTTCTCTTATACCTTTTTCATTTTTCACCCGTTTAAGATATGGATAATTGCGATACGAATTTTTTAATTCATAACAACCAACACCAGCACTTCCAATAAGTTCAATAAAAATTTTATTCAATTTTTCTTTATATGTATTGCTCGTTATGGGACCATCTGAAATATCTGGCCATTCCATTATAATAACAGCAGATGTATCATTCAAGTGTTTTTCTGCGATTTTTAAAAATGGTATATCATCAAAATATTGTGTGAGCACATATATAGCAAAGAACCTTACTTTTGGAGAAGAATGATAGGTCAAAGGAACCAATTTGTCCTTGTCAGCAAATGTCTTCAAAATATTTACGTAGTGTGTGTCCAGTACGCCTGCTGGGTTTACTTTAATAATATCTTCTTTTGAAATCAGTTCTATTACTTCTTGGATTTTTGGTGGATAGCAGATATTGTTTTGAGAGAAAGAAAGCTCATTTATAAATATAGAAAATAGTATTATCGCAAGCAACCTATAAAGCATTGGGTAAAACAAAAAAAGGATAGGTAGCTTTGCTTTCATTTCTCTTGTTTTATTTCTTCTTTTGGTATGGTAATGTTAGGGTATTTTGAGAGAAATTGATAAAACTCTTTTTTGTTAGCCACCGTTTATTCATTTATTTATTCCTTTTTCAAATCTTTCCAATAGTTCGGGAGCATTTTTTGTTAATTCTTCTCGTATTCTTTTTGTTACCGAAGGTTTCCAATCTTTATTACAATTTGATTTATATTCAAGGTTTTTTATCAATAATCTGTACGCTCTTTCCTTATCAACTTCCCATAATTCATTTGGAAAATGCACAAATGGATCATTTCGTTCTTCAAGTAATTCAAAAAGAAAATCGTTATAAATATTAGATTTATATATTTTCATTGCCTGAATAACACTCTCTCTTACATTATGATAATATTCTATTTTCCTCGCTTTTTGAATTACTTGTTTTAAAAGTTCAAGCGATTCATTGGATCTATACTGAGCTATTGCTTGTTGGTAACGACTGTTTCTATAATAAGTATTCATATTATCATTCAGCCACTTAAACAAGCGCGAATGTTGAAAATAAATAAAAATAAGAAATTTAAAACTATATTTATCTTTTACATCATCAAAAGAATTCAAGTATTTCAACAATAAATGAATATCAGATGAGCGTTTATATTTAGAAAGAGCTATTAATGCATAAGGGTCATGATATTTCTTTACTTTTTTTCTAACCTGTTTATAGCATCCTGGAATAACAACACGCCCTGTTAATAATTGCTTAGTTTGTTCCAAATTATTTAATGAACAAATTAACAGGCTGTCAATTTCTCTTTTCCCTTTTTCGTTTTTCGTTCGTACCAAGTAAGGAATAAATGATTGAATATTTCTTAAATCAATAGTACATAATTCGCTTGTTCCAATAAGTCTAATGAATTCTTCAGACAAGATATTTGTATAAGTCTGATATGGACTACTCATATTATAATCCAAATATTTAAATGTTAATTTAATTGTATCATTTATGTGCTTTTTTGCAATTTCTAAATAAGGAATACTATCAAAATATTGAGTAAGCACAAATATTGAATAATATCGTACATTCGGGTTAGGGTGCGAAGTAAGATTAAATAAATACTCTAAATTAAATGATTTAAGAGTTTCAATATATTCTTTCTTTAGCTTATAATAAGGATCAAATTCTATATGAGTTTCTTTGGAAATTTGTTCTATTATATTTGTATCTTTTAAATTATTGATAAACATGTTCCTTGCTAAAGTGGAATTGATTAAACTTAATAATGCTATTATGATGGTTATTTTATTCATTCCTTAAATGGTGACTAATAATTCAACAGTTCCTGGATTTAAATCTCCCCTAAAAACATGAATAATCTGCACCTTAACTGCTGTTAATGGTTTTATAGGTATTAGAAATTTCCCTTTAGAAACACGCTCTTGAATAAGATTACAAAGACCTGTAACACCATTATAATACATAGTATCAATTACTACACCTTCAAAAATAAATGGTGATCTATCCAAAATATATTTTATCATACCATCATTCCAAGGAATTTGTGATTGAGAATATGCTCCAATCCAACAGGATAAAGCGAATATTATAATTATGAGTTTTTTCATTGCAAAGGTTTGACCTCTAAATTATGTTTATCTAATAGAAATTTTAAGACATTATCTTTGAGATTTTTTTTATCATACTGAATTCCATAATTAAAACCTACCATCATAGCATTTGGAAACAAAGAGTATAAATCAACAGCAGCTAATTGCCCATTACTCTTCTCTTGACGGAAAGAAATAGTAATAAGAGCAAAGTTTTCGTTTATGAAATAGATACCAGAGTTGGGAACACTTACTCTATTATCAGATGGGTTAATATTAAATCCGGGACCATATTGACCAGTATCATCATGAATATCGAAAGTATATTCCCCAACTTTTACTAAAATCTGATAGGTTTTTGTTGTATCTGTATTGCCTTTTAATACTGCCGTAGGTTTTATTACACATAAACCATAGTAATAACCTACTCTCGAATTATTATCGTAAAGAGAATTTCCTTTAATAATTTTCCCTTCAATAATAAGTGTTGAGCGTCCTATCAAATTTTTTTGCCATTTTTCATTCATAAGATTAAAAGGATCAAATGGAGTTTGGGCAATAGTTGCTGCTCTTACTATAAGAACAAACAAAAGCAATACATTTATTTTTTTCATTTTATTAAAATATTAATTAATTTTTACTAATTTAAATGAATGCGCTACGCCTTTAATATCGGCTCTTAAAAAATAAATCCCTGCAGTTGTATTGCCGAATGTTATTATTTTTACGTGCTTACCGGCAGTTTGCTGTTCGTTTGCAATGTAAATAAGTTTACCTATAATATCAAAAAGAGTAAAAGAAATTCCTGAATTCTCATTTAATTCATACTCAATTGTGAACTGGTTTTCGCTAAAAGGGTTGGGATAAATTCTTATTTTTTGGTACGATTGGTCAATAAGTTGAACACCACTTGATGGTAGAACTGTAAAAATAATAGAATCAATGTCATAATTTGTTGGTGGTGACGTACCAGCCAAATTGTAAATTATTTTATAAGTACCAGCATTTAACATTCCAATTGTTATCGTGTCAGTAGAATAACAAATAACAGTTAAGCTGTCAACGGTGTGAAAAGCATAGACAATAATTGTTGTATCAATAATATTTACTGATGAATTTGTCAATGGACAGTCACCCCAAGTAAACATTGCATTACCTATAACTTTGACCATATCAACTGTAGTCGGGTTTTGTGGAATTATATTTATATTTACTAATTGTGTTTGTGCTGATGCAATCCCACAAATAAATAATTGAATAAAAAGAATTGTTTTCATTTATCTTCTTTTATTTCTTCTTTGGGTATTGTAATGTTAGGGTATTTTGAGAGAA
>Ga0154308_1017_pt1 | contig 16421 bp, 11 predicted proteins | sample RifGroA2_FD_105602 | JGI IMG/M metagenome (GOLD analysis project Ga0154308, IMG submission 105602) | Bacteroidetes bacterium GWA2_32_17
CAAGGAGTTTACTGTAGTAAATGACTGTTTTCAAAACGAGCATAACGAAAAAATCGGACATTATGGACAGATACTAATTAGGGCTTGCTGAATAAATATTATCATACTTAATATAGCATATTATGAAGTAAATGTTTTTTAAAAGTCCAAAGTATTTTCACTAAAAGCGTAAAATTCTTTACCCACAAAACTATAGTACGGTTTTAAACCGTAACATAGTTCTCACCCACAAATGTTGGACTAAAGCTCGTTTTTAATACGAACTTTATTCTCCGCCATTTATAGAGAAGTTTGCAAATGCTGTAACAAAGAGCATTTCAGAATGTTGAATAGCCTCCGACTTTAGTTTGGGGGTAAAATGAATTAAAAAATCCGGGCTTTAGCCCCATATTTGAGTTTTTCAGCAGACACTATTTAATGCTATCTAACTTTTTAAAATACATTAATAAAGCGAACCAATATTCTTTGCTTGTTGGGCAAGTTTGCCAAAGACTTTTTGAGCCATGTTCCCCTGCACCATCCTGAGGTTTAAAAACTGTTTTAAGGTTATCGGGAATATTTATAAGTAGTTCATTCATATAAGAAAATTCGCGTTGCGAACATGCCACAAAAACAGGTTTATCGTAGTTAGCAAGCTGGTCTTTCATAACCATATCGGGTTGAAAGTACTCGCCCGGACTAAATGCAATCACTGCTTTTACTTTAGAATTTCCTTTTGCAACACGCATAGCAAGCGAAGCTGAATAAGAACTTCCAAATAAAATCATTTGCTTTTTACTTTTTTCCCACGCATAATCAACAGATGCAAGAATATCCTTTTCGGCTTCTATATATGTTGTTGGTAGTCCTTTTTCTTTTGCAAGATTGGCAGTTTCATTTTGAACAAAATTTACTCCTCCACCCGAACGTAAGTCAACAGCCAGACAGTTATATCCTAATTTTAAAAACTTTACTGCTGTTGCTTTGTATTCACCTTTGCTATAACCAGCTTGATGAAAAAACACTATATATGGGTCGTTCTCATCAACCTCGTATAAATTGGCAGTAACAGTTAGACCATCAGAAGCTGTAAATGTTACAACGTCTTGAGCAGTAGAAGTAAACATTGCAAAAAGTAGTAATAAAAAAATTTGTGCTTTCATCTGTTTATGTTTTTTAATTTGTTGATACTCAATTTATTATATTTTTCAGATTGATGTAGATTGAAGAAGATTGATAGGATTGATGAAGACGTTCTTCAATCTTGTCTTCTCAATCCTTTCAATCTTTCTTCTCAATATTGTTTTCTCAATCTTTTCAATCTTGTTTTTTCAATCTTTTTTCAACCTCAACCCTCCTCAACCTTAATCTCAACCCTTAACCTCAACCCTAAATATAATCATTCCCTTGCGTGTCCGAATTTTTGAGTATAGATGTTTCATTTTGTTATCCTTCGGCTAAAACAGTTATTTTATTTGATGAAACTTCAACTAGTCCACTAATTATTTCGAAAAACAATTTATTTCCGCTTAATTCTACTACTTTTATTTTTCCTTCGGATAATGTTGAAATCACAGGTGCGTGATTATTCATAATTTCAAATGAGCCGTTTGTTCCGGGAAGTTGAATTAATTTTGCTTCTCCTGTAAACAATCTTTTTTCGGGTGTTATTATTTCAACTTTCATGTGTTTATATTTTTTAGTTTATTGATACTCAATTTATTATATTTTTCAGATTGATGTAGATTGAAGAAGATTGATAAGATTGAGAGCGTCCCAATCTTTTTCAATCTTGTTTTTTTCAATCTTTTCTTATCAATCTTTTCAATCTCATCACTTAACCTCAACCGCTAATATAATCATTCCCTTGTGTGTCTTTATATAGTCGTTGATGTTTCATGTGTTTACGTTATATTAACTTACTGATATTCTTTTCAAACAGATTGATAAGATAGAAGTAGATTGATAGGATTTATCGTTCTCAATCTTTTTCAATCTCGTCTTCTCAATCTTGCCTTCCCAATCTTTTTCAATCTTTTTTTAACAATCTTGCTTAATTGTTAATAAATTGTTTCGTTAAGCTTTAGCTTCTGCTAACATTCGTTCACCATTTGCAACAGCATCTTCTATATTTCCGCAGAGATTAAATGCAGCTTCGGGATACTGGTCAACTTCGCCATTAATAATCATATTAAAACCTCTGATTGTATCTTCAATTGGAACCAAAACTCCCTTTAAACCAGTAAATTGTTCTGCTACATGGAAAGGTTGCGATAAAAATCGCTGAACTCTACGTGCACGCGAAACAACCAATTTATCTTCTTCCGAAAGTTCATCAATACCCAAAATTGCAATAATATCTTGTAATTCTTTATAGCGTTGCAAAATTTCTTTAACTCTTTGAGCACAGTCGTAATGCTCATTACCAATAATTTCTCTTGTAAGAATTCTCGATGTTGAATCTAATGGGTCAACAGCAGGGTAAATGCCAAGTTCGGCAATTTTACGCGAAAGAACTGTGGTTGCATCAAGATGCGAGAAAGTTGTAGCAGGAGCTGGGTCGGTTAAGTCATCGGCAGGTACATAAACAGCTTGTACCGAAGTAATTGAACCGTTTTTTGTTGATGTAATACGTTCTTGCATTATACCCATTTCGGTTGCTAATGTTGGTTGATAACCAACTGCCGATGGCATACGACCTAAAAGTGCCGAAACCTCTGAACCTGCTTGTGTAAAACGGAAAATATTATCAACAAAAAATAAAATATCGTTTCCTTTTCCGCCATCTTTTTTATCGCCATCGCGGTAATATTCGGCAATGGTTAACCCCGACAATGCAACCGTAGCACGTGCTCCAGGAGGTTCGTTCATTTGTCCGAAAACCATTGTAGCTTGCGAATTTGCAAGTTCGTTAGGGTCAACTAAAGATAAATCCCAAGTACCTTTTTCCATGCCTTTTTTGAAAGCTTCGCCATATTTAACAACGCCCGATTCAATCATTTCGCGAAGTAAATCGTTACCTTCTCTGGTGCGCTCACCAACGCCAGCAAATACTGATGTACCACTATATCCTTTAGCAATATTATTTATAAGTTCCATAATGATAACGGTTTTGCCTACTCCAGCACCACCAAACAAACCTATTTTACCTCCTTTTGAGTATGGCTCTAATAAGTCAATTACTTTAATACCTGTAAACAAAATTTCTGTTTCGGTTGAAAGATTCTCGTATTTTGGCGGGTGTGTATGAATAGGGTAACCTTCAGATTTATCCATATCAGATAATCCATCAATAGCGTTGCCAATTACATTCAATAATCTACCTTTAATTTGTTTACCAATAGGCATTTTAATGTTATCTCCAGTAGAAACTACTTTCATTCCACGATGCAAACCATCGGTCGAGTCCATTGCAATGGCTCTGATTGTGTTTTCGCCAACATGTTGTTGACACTCAATAATCAGTTTTTGCCCATTATCTCTTGTAATTTCGAGAGCTTCCAAAATATTTGGAAGTTGTCCACCTGTTTTTTCGAAACTTACGTCAACCACTGGACCAATAACCTGAACTATTTCACCTGTTTTAACCGACATTCAATATAATTTTATATTTTTATTTTGCCACAAAGATAATTTTTTTTTGAAACTCAAACAGAAATTTTTTTGAAATAATTTTGATGGAGAAATTAAATTTATGAGTCCAGTCTAAAAAACAATCAAAGTCGTGAAATTCTGAAAATCAGTTTTACCACAACTCCTTCGACTTCGCTCAGGACAGGCTCTGAAGGGAGTCTGATTTTCAGCAATTTCCCTTTAGGGATTAAGGATAAAAAATTGCTGAAAAATGAAAAATGACCTTTTTTGAACAGACTCATTTATAAAAAATTAAAAAAAAGAAACTCTATAAAAGTAGAGTCTGTATATAATGACGAGAAAAATGTTAATTTATATTATATTTTTAATTATAAACTTATGAAAACAAAATATAAAGGTATATGGTATAAGTGATTAGCCGTCATTCCCTGTTTCCTTATACCACTATATACTTAAATTAAAAATGCTGATATTATGGACAGACTCTAAATTATTTTGAAAAAAATCTTAAAAATATTTTTTTATTTATAGATAATTAATTTATTTTTGCGGGTGAATAGTTACCAGATTTTTTATATTTGTGGATTAATTTTTACTTTGTGTCTTTTGAGATGTTATTTTAGATTAAAAATTAAAATCTTGGTTCAAACAATAATTGAAAGTTCTCTATATTAATTTAAATAAAAATGCTTATGAAAAATCTAAGAAAAGTGTTAATTGCCTTTTGCCTTTTCGGATACGGAACGGCAATACAGGCACAGGAAGCCGTAGCGGCAGCAGGCGGTGACGCCACAGGCAGCGGAGGCACGGTGAGCTACACCATAGGACAAGTAGCTTATATCACTAACACCGGTGCAGGAGGAACCGTAACCCAAGGGGTGCAACAACCCTACGAGTTTTTTATATTAGGAATAAACGTTAACAAAGACATTAGTATGGAAATGTCGGTTTATCCTAATCCATCGGTTGCGTTTGTAAATCTGAAGGTAGTGAACCAAAATTTGGAAAACTTATCCTATCAACTTTACGACATAAACCAAAAATTAATACTTAACCAAAAAATAAGCAGCACCGAAACTTCCATCCCGATGGAAACCCTTTCTTCAGCCACTTACTTTTTAAAAGTATCGGACAATAAAAAAGTAGTAAAAACCTTTAAAATTATTAAAAATCAAGTTTATTAACAATTAAAATCATTAATTTATGAAAAAATTTATCAATGTTTTCGCAGCAATATTATTTACTGCAAGTGTGTTTGCTCAATCACCGCAAAAAATGAGCTACCAAGCTGTTATCAGAGATGGCAGCGGTGTTTTAGTTTCTAATCATCTTGTAGGAATGCAAATAAGTATATTACAAGGTTCGCCTACAGGTACGGTAGTTTATGTTGAAACACAAACGCCTACTACTAATGCTAATGGACTTGCAACATTAGAAATTGGTGGCGGAGCTGGCTTTAGCACTATTGACTGGGCAACAGGACCTTATTATATTAAAACCGAAACCGACCCAATAGGAGGCACTACTTACACTATTACAGGAACAAGCCAACTATTAAGTGTACCTTATGCTTTATATTCGGCTAATGGAACACCTGGTCCAACAGGTCCGGCAGGTGCCGATGGTGCAATAGGTGCAACAGGTCCGGCAGGTGCTGATGGAGCAATAGGTGCAACAGGGGCAGCAGGTGCTGATGGTGCAATAGGTGCAACAGGTACGGCAGGTGCCGATGGTGCAATTGGTGCAACAGGGGCAGCAGGTGCCGATGGTGCAATTGGTGCAACAGGGGCAGCAGGTGCTGATGGTGCAATAGGTGCAACAGGTCCGGCAGGTGCCGATGGTGCAATAGGTGCAACAGGTTCAGCAGGTGCCGATGGTGCAATAGGTGCAACAGGTCCGGCAGGTGCCGATGGTGCAATAGGTGCAACAGGTCCGGCAGGTGCTGATGGTGCAATAGGTGCAACAGGTCCGGCAGGTGCCGATGGTGCAGTTGGTGCAACAGGAGCAGTTGGAGCAACTGGTCCAACAGGTCCACTTGTTGCAGGAACAATAGGACAAACATTAAGACATGATGGCACTAGTTGGGTTGCTAATAGTAATATATATGATGACGGAACCAATGTAGGCATAGGAACAACAACTCCTTTGGCAAAGTTACAAGTTGCAGGTACAATTAGAATGGGTTCCGAAACTGGGACATCTGAAGCTCCTTACTATCCTGCTGCCAACGGTCTTGTTGTAAGAAGGATAAATACCACTTCTACTACTGCCGGACAAATTGTTGCCAAAACAGACCAAATTAATTTAGAACGTGATGGCAGTGCTGGCGGCTTGCAAATTAATAACACAACAGGCTCTGGTGGATATCAAGTTTGTAATTGCATGGGAATAAATAATACTGGTGCCTTTGTTGGTAAATCGCTAAATGATCTTGCTGATGGTGTAACACCTCTGTATTCTGATGCAGAAAACATGGTTTTTATCCATTGCATTTTTGGAGACCCTTATTGGGAAATGCACTCAACAGAAGTAAACATTACCAGAGAATATCCAGATTATTTTTGGATTGGAACAGTAACTTCTACTGTTGACCAGTAATAAAAATTATCCATCTGATAATTGGAGAACAAAAAAAGGGAAGCCACTTTGGTTTCCCTTTTTCATTTGCTCCCAATTGTTAACAAGGTAGTGGGGTTAGGTAGTGTCTGTTTATAAAGTCTGTGTTTGAACCAGAATGTTCGAGTTCAAGGCTTTCGAAGTATTAAAAAATCAGGAGTTTACTGATGTAAATGACTGTTTTTTAATACGAGAATAACGCAGAACTTAGCGAAGCGATCTCACGAATACCTTAAAAATATAAAAAAGGTATGAGTAAATCGGACATTATGGACAAACACTAGGTAGAGTCTGTCCATAAAATCAAGAGTCTGAACTATAATGTTTGAGTTTGAGACATGCGATTCAACAAACTATGACACGGTTTTAAACCGTGCCATAGTTTTGTTCGAAGCATAACGAAAAAATCGGACATTATAGACAGACTCTAATAAAAGCTAATTTACTTTCTCGATAGCCATTTTAACTGCATTATAAGCATTTACAACGCCACCAGTTTTTGAAAGTGAGCCAAATTTTACTTTTTTAGCTTTTGGTTCGTTTTTGTTAGGAACAAAAACTTTAAGTTTTTTAAATGGTACTGAGGAGTTTAAAATTATTTCTTTTATTTCTAATGGCGAAAGCTGTGGAAAATACGACATTAGCAAAGCTGCAACTCCAGTAACAACAGGACAAGCAGAACTTGTTCCATCGGCAGATTCGTATTTATTTCCCGGTTGTAATGAGTAAACCCTTACTCCAGGTGCAAAAACATCTACATTTTGTTGCCCATAGTTTGAAAATACTGCTGGTAATTTTTTGTTTGCCTTAATTGAAGATGCCCCAACTTCTATCCAATATTTTGTTATAATATTATTACTATCTAAACTATTGGTTGGATAATGCCATTTAATGTCAGAATTTTCGGCTTCGTTGCCTGCTGCATGAATTAACAAAACATGTTTTTGTTCAGCAATTTTTATTGCTTCATCAACGAATAATTTTTGTGGCGAATAATCTTTGCCGAAACTCATATTTACAACTTGAGCTCCATTGTTTACTGCATATTTAATGGCATTTGCAACATCTTTATCGCGTTCATCACCATCGGGAACAACACGTAAAATCATTATTTTTACATTATCGGCAATTCCATAAGCATCATTATTGTTATTTCTGTTTGCCGCTACAATACCTGCAACAGAAGTACCATGCCCGCAACTTGGTCCCATAATATCATTATTGCCATAAACGCTATCGTTTTTATTTGTATGGTCATCGCCAATTATTTGTCGTTGGTTATTATCAACATTGTATCTATATTTATATTGACTTTCTACGTGTCTTTTAAATGAATTAAATTCGGTTTTTGTAAATCCTTTTTTGTGAAGTTGCGATAAGTAAAGTGCTGAATTTTTTATTGTTTCATTTTTAGATAAGCTAAGATTTTTTAAATCATCTATTGTATAATCGTCTTTTTTTAATTCTTCTTTTACATTGTTATTGGCAGTTGTATAATATTCGCTAAAAAGCGTAAAACCATCGTAATCAGATTTTGCTTTTTTATATTTCTTTTGAAAATCGGCACTTACTTTTTTATAAAATTCATATTCCTTCTTCTCGTTGTTATCAAGTTTTGTTGTATCTTTATTAGTGAACTTCGTTTTCAAATTGTAATAAACTCTTGTGATTTCGAGCGTTTCGTGCAGTATGTTTTCGCCTTTCGAATTTCCTAAAAAATTCCAGCCGTTTATATCGTCAATATAACCATTGTTATCGTCGTCAATTCCATTATTGGGAATTTCATATTCATTAACCCAAAACTTGCCTTTTAAATCTTCATGAGTTGTGTCGGTACCGCTATCAATAATAGCAACAATAACAGTTTTTGAAGTCCTGCCTTTAAGTAATTCATGGTATGCTTTATTTGAACTTATTCCCTGATATTTATCAATTTCAGAATCTTTGTGATGCCAATTTTTTAAATTGTCTTTCTGCCCAAATGTAGCTGAATAACATACTACAATACACAAAATTATTAACGACAACTTATTCATGCTAATTTGCTTTTTTTAACTCTGTTAATGCTTCTATAAGTTTATCAATATCGTCGAAATTATTAAAAATATTAAACGAAATTCTGAGCATTTCAAACCGAAAAGAAGTAAAAATATTTTTAGTTTCAAGATAAGTCAAGGCTTTAACATTTAATTTGTTTCCCATATTTATTGAAATTATTGCTGAACGTTCTTTATAATTATTAACAGGCGAAACAATTTGAATTTCAGCTTCTTTAAGTTTTTTTATCAGATAATCGCCCAATTCAAATAATCTATAGCGAATATTTTCGAATCCAATATTATTCAAATATTCTATTGCGGCTTTAAATCCAATTAAAGTCTGCAAATTATAAGTTCCTGTATAATAACGTCTTGCTGAACCGTGTAGGGAAAACGGAACATTTTTTCCGGTATAAATTAATTCATTATTTGTATCAACCGAAAGCCAACCTGCAATAGGACTTGCAAAATGTTCGCGAAATTCGGGTGAGGTATAAAATATTGTTCCTGTGTGTCCCGAAAAACCCCATTTATGTACCGAACAAGTCAAAACATCAATATTACACTTTTTTACATCAACTGGGAATAATGGGAATCCTTGAGTTGCATTAACAACAAACAAAACATTTCGTTTTTTTAATTCTTTTCCGAGAGTTTCTATATCTTGCCTAAATCCTGTACAAAACTGCACATAACTTGTAACAACCGCTAAAGTATTTTTGTCCACTTTCGACATTATGTTTTCAATTGGAAAACGAGAATTTTCGGCTTCTACATATTTCATTGTAATTCCCTTGTATTCAAATGGTACCGTGTTTGATGGAAATTCGTCGAACATTGAAACAATATTAAACGGAGTTTTTATGTTTTCTTTAAAAGACAATGCCAACAACGACATCGCAAATGAATTATTAGGTAAAATGTTAATGTTTTCGGCATCTGTATTTAGCATTGTAGCCAAAATTTTATTCAGTTTTTCGGTTTCAATTAAGTCTTCCATAAAATGAATATCGCCAAACTGGTTCAACCTTGTAAATGCATTAATAATAACATCAAGCACCTGATTTGGTATTGGCGACATAGCAGCACTTTGAAAATAAATTGCGTTATTTGTTACAGGAAAATCATTCCTTATTTTTTCCCAATTCATAATTTATTTTTAACCAAAAGTAATTTATTTTGTTTGATTGTTTAATTTTGACTATTAAAAAATGTTATTATGACTAAGGTTATAAAAATAATTTCGTGGTTCAACGAAAACAAAAACGAAGAAAACATCAAAGGAATGCAACGTTTTGGAATTAAAACCGACAAAACATTTGGAATAAAAATTCCTATTTTACGAAATTTCGCAAAAACAATTGGAAAAAACACTGAACTTGCCCGCAAATTATGGCAAACCGACTACCACGAAGCTCAAATACTTGCAGTTTTTATAACTAAACCAAATGAGTTAACCGAAGCCGATTTAGATTTGTGGGTTAACGATTTTAACTCGTGGGACATTTGCGACCAAGCATGCATGAACATTTTTGACAAAACTCCTTTTGCCGAAAAAAAAATATTTGAATGGGCATTACGAGAAGAAGAATATGTCCGCCGTGCAGCATTTGCAATTATTGCAAGTATTGCCGTTCACGATAAAAAAGCCAGTAATGAAAAGTTTATCCCATATTTAGATTTAATTGAAAAATATTCTTTCGACTCAAGAAATTTTGTAAAAAAAGCTGTGAATTGGGCATTACGACAAATAGGTAAAAGAAATAAAGAATTGGGAATTTTAGCATTACATTGCTCACAAAGAATATTGTTACAACAACATAAATCGGCACAGTGGATTGCAAAAGATGCAATAAGAGAGTTAAACGATAAATGGAACTGATTTTTATTCGTATCTTAAAGCTTCAATTGGGTCTAATTTTGAAGCTTTTATTGCCGGAATAAGTCCCGAAACTAATCCAACAACAAAGCACAAAACAAATCCAAATAAAATCCACATCCATGGAATTACAAATGAACCCTCAGTTAGCAATGAAATTAAATTTCCTACAATAATTCCAAAAATAATTCCAAAAATACCACCAAGTTGTCCTATAAAAACAGCTTCGAAAAGAAATTGCTGTTTAATAATTGAAGAGTTTGCTCCTAACGCTTTTCGTGTTCCTATTTCGCGTGTTCGTTCCGAAACCGACACTAACATAATATTCATTAAACCAATCGAAGCGCCTAATAATGTTATTATTCCAATTAATGTTGCAGCTATAGTTACATAGCTAATGTTTTCCATTAGCATATTTGCCAAAGTATCGCTTTTTGAAATCTCGAAATTATTAGATTCATTCAGTTTTAATCCACGAACCATTCTAAAAATGCCTTCGGCTTCGCTTATTGCAATATCAAGTAAACTTGGCGATGATGGCATAATATTTATTGTGTAACTTTTGTTTTCGGAATAATTCTGTCGTGCATTTGTAATTGGAATGAAACAAATTTTATCGCCTGCACCGCCCATGCTTGTTCCTTTTGCTTTAATAGCACCAACAATTTTATATCGGCAACCTCCAAGCATAATATCTTTATTGAGCGGGTCGTTGTGTAAGCCAAAAAGGTTTTTCACTAATTCCTGTCCAATTACTATTGAAAAAGCTCCTTGCTGAACTTCAAGCGGTGAAAAATTTCGTCCCTTATCAATCTCGTATCCCGAAACAACAAAGTAGTTTTCATCTATTCCAAAAACAGCAATATTTGGGTTTGTTTTTTTTGATTTATATTTTGCAATCCCTTGACTTGAAGCTCTGTTTGAAATAGAAACAATAGCAGGAAAATCGTACCTTTCATTAAAACTAACAGCTTGTCTGTAATCAATATCTTTATAATCAATATTATCGTGGTTCCCAGGTCCGTGCGACATCATTTTCCAACTTGTAATTCTGAATGTATTAGCACCAAGGCTTGTAAAATTTGAGTTTAACGAACTTTTTATTGATTCAATAGCAGTTAAAATTCCAACTAAAGCCATTATTCCAAATGCAATAATTAATATTGTTAGAACAGTACGCAATCTGTTAGATTTTATACTTTCTATAGCTATTTTAAAATTTTCTCTGAATAAGATATTAAATACTGCCACTATTTACTAATGTTTTTGCTATATTGCAACGTTTAAAGCTTGCTTAATGTCGCTAATAATGTCATTATAATTTTCAACACCAATTGATAAACGTACTAACTTTTCTGAAATGGATAATTTTTTACGACTTTCACAATCAACATCAACATGTGTCATTGTTGCTGGGTGTTCGGCAAGACTTTCGGTACTGCCAAGCGAAACAGCTAATTTTATTAATTTTAGTGAATTCAGAAATTTAAAAGCCTCTTTTTCACCACCCTTTATGTCAAAAGAAATCATTGCTCCGTTTGATAAACATTGACGTTTAAGAATTGCGTATTGTTGTATGTTTTTTTCGATAATGTTTCCTAAATAATATACTTTTTCGACTTTTGGATGATTGTTTAAGTATTCTGCAACTTTTTGTGCATTAATTGCCTGAACATCCATTCTTGCTTTTAATGTTTCGAGACTTCTTAACAAAAGCCATCCTGTCCAAGGCCCAGCCATATTACCTAAAAATGTACGTAATCCTTTTACTCTTTTTATCAATTCAAACGAACCTAAACATGCACCGGCAATAACATCGCTATGTCCACCAATATATTTTGTGCACGAATATAATACTAAATCGGCACCATGTTTTAAAGGATGTTGCCAAAGTGGTCCCATATATGTATTATCAACAGCTAACAAAACTTTGTTTTCGGGAGCCGAAAAATGTTTTGCAATTTGTTTGCTTTCTTCAATATCAATTAAATCGTTTGTTGGATTGGCAGGCGTTTCGATATAAACTAATTTTAGATTTTTAGCTTTACCTGTTGATTCAACAAGTTTTATTAATTCTTCTTTTGATTGTCCAACCATAAAACCAATTCCGGTAATGCCAAATTGTGGTAATATTTTTTTAATGAAATGATCGGTTCCTCCATAAAGCGGAGAGCTATAAAGTAAAAGATCACCGGGTTTTAAGAATTCTAAAAAAACGGTAGTAATAGCAGACAAACCACTTTCAAAAACAGCGCATTCTTCAGCTTCATCCCAAAGTGTTAACCTGTTTTCAAGTATTTCTAAATCAGGATTATTTAATCTACTGTATATTAGCCCTAATTCCTCACCAGGATTTGCTTCACGTAATCCATATGCAACTTCAAAAAATGCTTTGCCTTCTTCGGCATTTTTAAACACAAAAGTTGATGTTTGAAAAATAGGACTTTTTATTGCTCCTTCCGATAAAGCAGGTTTGTAACCATACGACATCATTAAACTTTCGGGGTGTAATTTCTTTTCCATATAATTTAAATTGTTGCGTTTTTAATTGCTATAAAGGTAAAGTTAAATTTCAAATTAAAAGATGTTTAAAAATCATGATGAAATTAACTTAGTGATTTACTAAAACCAAAGTATCTGAAGTTGTTTTGCATAAAAATTTCGACTTAACTCAAAGAGAACGATAGACTATATGAGGTTAAAGTATCATTTTAAATATTATGTTATACCTTAAATCCGCAATCCTTCTCGAAATCCTTTTACCCTAACACCTTTCGACTTCGCTCAAGGTGACTGTCAGACTGAGCGAAGTCGAAGCCTGACTTTACAACCGTCATAATGCTTGCGGATTTAAGGTTATACTAAAAACGGGATAAAAACGACTATTTTTAAAAGGCAAAAATTATACTAAAAAAGGTCGTAATTTATCCTGTTTTATGCATATAAGTCAGATATTTATTTTCTGTTTTTTTAACATCTTACAATGCTCAATTGTAGTATATGCAGTGAAATTAAGGCAACATTGTAATCTTGTAAGAGAGAAAAAAATATTATTTAAAAAAATTAAGATTACCCTGTGCAGTGTGGAGATTCTGGATTACAATACAGTCACCATGAGGTAAGCGACAGGGACTTATAAAAGCCATGTTTAAAGAACTTTTCTTAAACAAGTTTAACAAATAGAAGAATAAAACAGTTAAAAATTTCGCTATACTTTACATGTTGAACGATATATGAAATTAATAGACAATAAATTTTGCAGTACTTATTGTTTCATCTGTTTCCATTTTTGCAAAATAAATTCCTTTGTTTAAGTTATTTGTTACAAAACAAATTGTGTGATTTCCAGGTTCCTGATTATTTAATTTAATTGATTTTACAATGCTTCCATTAATATTGTAGATGTTAATTATTACATTAGTTTTTTTGTTTACATTAAATGAAATATTTATAAAATCTTTAGCCGGATTTGGGAAAACTATAATTTTTGAATCATTTACTTTGTTATTCGATATTTCAGGAACATTTACCGGACCTTTAAAATCTTCGCAACGGAAAATTCCACGCCCGGCAGTAGCAGCATAAATAACTCCATGATTAGTAATATCAGAATTGAACCCTCCATTAAATACCGGGGCAGCAAACCAACCATTAGGATGTATTTGCTGGCGTAACTGAACAACCGGAACATGTGATAGTCCTGTATTTTGTTCTAACCACACAGGACTCGATGCTGTAATATTGTCGGTAGAATAAATACCGTTTTCGGTTCCTAAAATTACCTGAAGAGAATTATTCCATAAAATAATTGAACTATAAATTGGTATAGAGTCTAAATCGCCTTGTTTTAGCATAAAATTATCGGCTGTAAGTATTGATGTTGTTGTAGCAGCATTAAATGAATAATAGATATAATCCGATTTACCATAACCACCTAAAGTAACAATAATATTATTGGTATTTTCCGGGTCAACTGCAATACTTGTGATTTTATGTCCAAATTTTCCAATTTCTTGAGTTGTAATAACATTCTGACTTGAATTATAATTACCTGTTAAACTATCACGACCATTGGTTAAATTGGCACAACGATAAATTCTGCTTGTATCGTTCAAATAATTGTAGTCGGAAAAATAAAGGACATCGCCATTTGTAGAAAATTCGATGTTTTGTGCTTTTTTTACTGTAGTTAAACTTGATATTCTATACCACAACATTGGCGATTTAGACATATCTAATCCTTGTCGGGTAATCCAAACAGAATTTTTAAAGCCCATTGCTAAAATAGATTGGTAAGTGTCTTTTACATAAACAGTATCGCCTTTTTGAAGCGTATCTTGACCATTCATGTCGGAAACTGTTAAAATATGAGGTAAAATTCTTTTGCACGAGCTTTCGGGATAAATAGTATCGCCTAAAACTACAGGTCTGGCAATTTTTGATAAAATATATTGTGTACTGTTTGTATCGTAAAAGCTTTCCCAAAGTCTTATTGGGGTTTGATAAGGCTGGGTTGTGTCGGTAGAAATGGTTTGATTATTGGTTAAGTATGGACTAAAAAGTTCAGCAGGGTCAGTTTCAATGATATTTCCCTCATTTTCAGAACGACCAAGAGCTCCATAAGAATTTGTAACAAAAATTAATTTAGGATTAAGCATCGAATATTCACAGTTAAATCCATTACTACTACCCGTATATAATGAAATTGCATCTTTCTCGGTTGTGCCATTTAAAGAAAGCATTAATGTTCCGTTGTTGTATGTTCCACCAATAATTTTGCCGGTATTAGAAAAGGCAAGCGAATTATATATGGTTGTATTATAGTTTTTATTTAATTGCTGCCAGGCATATCCACCATATAATGAGCGAAATACGCCACCATCGGTACCAGCATAAATAACAGGATTTTCGGTTGAATAATTATCAGCAAATACAATTGTATGTATTCCCGAATGAACATATATCATACTAGTAAAATCCCATTCATTTGAAGATACTTGCTGCCATGGATTCAATGGCGACCATTCAAATAAATTAACTCCACCAATTAGAATGTGCTCATAATCATCGGGATATACAGCAATAGAATTATTATAAACACCTGATTTATCTGTTCCAAAGGGAACAAATTGCGAACTCATGTTGATTAATAAAGCTGTCCATGTATTTCCTTTATCTTTTGATTGATATACGTTATTTAAAGCGCCAGTCATATCAGCAGCTAAGCAATATATATAGTTTGAGTTTGATGGTGCAATAGCAAACTCAATTCTCTTTACGTCAATTGAAATAGTGTCAAGAGGTAAAACCTGGTTTGTACCTGATTTATTTATAAAAACATCGTTACCGGTATTGCAAACATAAGCTTTATTGTTTAATGAAGCCACAACAACCAGACCATCTTTGCTAATCTGAACATCGGTACAAGTAAAATCGGCATTAGTATCAGAAACAGTGTTATTCCATGTATTACCGCCATCAATTGAAAGCATTAATCCTTTATAAGTTGCGGCATAAATTTTATTGTTATTAGTTGGATGTGCAGCTAATTTATTAACGTAGTTAAAAATTTGTTTAGAATTATCTGAGTCGTTCCATGTTGAAGTTAAATGTGTCCAGGTTTGTCCTTGGTTAATTGATTTCCAGATACCCTGTCCCTGAAATCCTTGTTTGTTATAAGTTCCAAAATATTCGCCTGTTCCAACATAAATATCTCCATTAGCAGATTGGCAAATACTTGACACAAACAAATTATCGAAAAGGTCGCCACCATCTACCTTAACCCACGAAAGACCACCAGTTGATGATTTCCAAATTCCGCCACCAACCGAACCAGCAAAAATAAGATTAGAGTTATCTTTATCAATTAACAATGCACGTGTTCTGCCTCCAATATTATCCGGTCCCATTTCGAGCCAATTCATTTGAGTATCGGTACTTTTCAAGGCTTTTGTTCCCGATTTATTTTTTTTACCGTTATTATTGCTCGTTGTTTTTGAATTATTTACAACGCTTTTTGTATGTGATTCTGCTTTGCTAGCTTTTGAGTTTAAAAAAACAACATTAAAACCAGCAAAAATCAATATTGCAATTGATAATAATAAAGTTTTTGTTTTCATGCGATTATATATTCAAAATAATTATGTAAATTCTTTATAAAAATAGTTTGGCAAGATACATAAAAAATAAATATCAAAAAAAATTTTTTATTAATGTCGTTTAAGCGTATATTCAAATAAATACAATAGTTATTAACTCAGGTTTCGGGTTTCAAGTTTCGGGTTTGGCTTTATAATAACACAAATAATGGCAAT
>Ga0154308_1039_pt1 | contig 16372 bp, 11 predicted proteins | sample RifGroA2_FD_105602 | JGI IMG/M metagenome (GOLD analysis project Ga0154308, IMG submission 105602) | Bacteroidetes bacterium GWA2_32_17
TTATAATACATAGTATCAATAACTTCACCTTCAAAAATATATGGTGTTCCGTTCATCATACCTTCTGTATGCCTTTCTGTCCATGGTATTTTTGTTTGCGACTTTACTACCGTATAGCAGGACAATGCGATAATTAAAATTATGAGCTTTTTCATAATATTTGGTTTTATTAAAATTAATTACAATTTAATCAGTTTAAAAGTCTGCATTTTTCCGTTAATGTTTATTACAACAAAATATATACCTTGTTTAAGGTTATTTGTTTCAATATGTTCGTTGTAAATTCCTTTAGATTGTTTAATAAGAGCAGATTGTTGTATTTTTCTTCCATTAAAATCAATGATATTTATTTGTATAAAAGAATTTTTATTAACCTGATATGAAATATAAAAACCATCATCGCTAAATGGATTAGGATAAATGTTAAAATTATTAATTCTGTCGTTTCCAATTATTGCAACAGAATTCTGTCCACAGGGTATCCTTGAAAAATCAACGGTAGTGGCATGAAATGTTCCACAATGAGCAGTATCAAAAACAATGGATATACTCTTTGCTACAACATCTTCTCCTCCATATACATCGTTTGCAATTGGATAACGCCTCATATAATCTGGAATTATTGATGTTGGATTAAATCTGGGGGTCCAATACAAAAGAGAATATGTGTCAATAACATGTTTAAGAAGAACACCATGTCCTACTTCGTGCTGTGCAACCTCATAAAAATCAAGCCGATTCGGAGGTAAGTCGGTACCGGAAGTATCAAAATACCAGCTTGCACCACCCGGAATAGTTGTCGGGTCTTTTAAAATTGCAATATCAATATCTGTTGGAAAAAATATTCGTACATTATTTGTATCTAAACAACTGCTTTGTGAAATACTTGTTCTTGCTAAAGTCGTAGTATCATTATTTGGAAACGAATTTACAAAATGTATAACATTAACGCCATCCACGGCACTTGTATCTATTAAAGTCGGAATTGAATCAACTATAAAATTTACCTGAACCCTGCAAGCCCATTCATACACAGCACGTTTTACAGCTACCTGTACCATAGGGTTGGGATCGTTTATAATATTTTCGCTAAGTTTAAAAATAATTCCAGTCGAAATGTTTGCTATATTTGCCTGTTGCATTCTTTGCTTTCCTATATAGTTCCAGTTAGTAATTGCATAAGGCATTTCAACGGGAGTACTACTCATTAAAGAATCGCCTGAATCAGTTTTAATATAAAACTGCCCGCTGCCTGGTATTCGCGGATTTGTTAGCGGATAGATTGAAGTATCTATCAAGGAAGGCATTCTGATGCGAATTTCATTATCAGTCCATAACTCAAAATCATTACCATTTAAAAGAGTATATTTTTTTGTTATATCTGTATTTTCAGGGTCATTTGCATTCATAAACCAAACATTCCCGTTACCTCTTGCTGCACCAAAACCAATGCCAGTAATAACCATTTCCCAATTATTATCGGTAGTTCCATTGTAATACGTTCCGGGATAAACTTTTGGTGTAAAACTAAAAATATTCATTTGGCATAACAACAGGTTCAAATCATTAGTAAAAATCAATGTATCGTATAAGTAAGCAGGAGCGCTGAAGGTTGTAGTAGGATTATATGTAAAATATGAGTAATTATAAGGATAATATTGTTGAGAATCATATTTAATGCCACTGTTTTGGTTACAATTCTTTATTTCCATTTTAACATGATAAAAAACAATTGAACTGGGAGTTATATTAACTCTGTTCCATGATGTTTGCGAAGGATCAAGTCCCATAAATATTCTAACAATATTAGGAGCATCATCCATTACACTCGGGTTTTGATATGTAGGTACATTAAAGGATGTCCCTTTTGTTAAAGTAATTTTTACATTACTAGCGATATTAATTCCAAAAGCAGCCGTGTCGTATTTCAAATGTAAGGCAGTGTTATGAATGTAAGTAGTATCGTCATTGGCGCTGACGAGTATATCAAATAAAAGATATTTTTTGCCTGCAGAATCAATCTCTGCGGGGTTTGCAAATTCAAAATAAATTTCATGCACGCCTTTACTACATTTATTCTGATGCTGCCCTAAATCACTTACATCATCCTGTTGCAAAGTACTCCATTGCTCTTGTCCGCAGTCCCAATCGGATTGACCGGAAGAAACACCAAAATTACGAATGAGAGTTGAGTTTTTTGTTGAACCGTTGTTACCTACTGACCAGCCGCCGTTACCGGGAGTTACATTGGGAATGCCTATCTGGTCAAGGGTGTCAAGCTCAAGGGTATCAAAAATAGCGTGTGGGTTTTGCCCAAGTCCTTCAATGCTGTCTATATTAATGTAGATGTTGTCTAAGCATTTTACGAGTTGAATAGCGTCATCTCCGTTGAAGTTGATTTTGTTAGAGGTTTGCTCTGCTATAGCGAGTATTGCTGCATTAGCATTGGGATTAGCAATAACGTGTGTTTGCTTGGGTGCAAGTAATCCTACCAATTGTTGTATTAAAGGAGTGGGTGCACCATTCATAAACACCCGCACAAAATAATTTATTAGTAAAATGGTATCTTCCGAAGGATTGTAAAATTCAAGAGCCGTATTGTGTGTTGCACCTTCAACATATTCTGAAATAAAAAGTTCGCTGCATGCGGCAGGATTTACGAGTGTGTCTATTGCCGGCTCATTGATAGTAATAATTTCGGAAACAGAATTATTTAAACTATCGGTAACAACCAATGAATAAGTTCCTGCTGTCAGACCTGTAATGTTTTGGGTTGTTTGCCCGTTACTCCATTGATAAGTGTATGGTGGAACTCCACCTGATACCATTGCACCTGCTGTTCCGTTTGAAGCGCCATTACAGGTAGCATCGTTGGTAGTAACAGAAACAGAAAGAGGGGGTATTGGCAAAAATGTAATTTCAAATGCATTGCTGAACTCCGAAGTATTATTAGCAGGAGCAGTAGCAGTGGCGATAAAATATGGCAAGTTGTAATTTGTCATTACTGCACTCCAGTTGCCAAAGCTATTGGCTGTTGTTACAGTAACATATTCGTTTGCATTCTGCGAACCTGTACTGCCGAAGATTTCAATTATATCATTTGGTTGTGAAGTTCCTGATAAAACACCTGCCGGAGTTAATGTATCAATAACAGGTGCCGGCTTTCCCTCATTGCCCCAGGTTGGCGGGCCTGCTATAAGTATTAAATTTATTCCTCCGCTGTTATCATATATCCGGTTGCGGGTAATCTTATTATATTTTGCGTTGTCAATTGTTATACCCGACCAACCACTATTAGCAATTACGTTGCTCCCATTTTGCCCGCTGCCGCCTATAATACAATTATCAGCAGCAAGCCATTGGCTTTGTACATAAACTGCTTCGGCAGAACATCCGTGATTTTGCATACCGCTAATATCAGTTCCAATAATATTTCCCTGTAATATTGTATTTGGACCGGCAATATAAATTCCCATATCTCGCCACGGATATCCGGGTTCATTGCCTCCTACATTCCAGAACATACAATCTTTAATTGTAATATTTCCGGTAAATACCATAATGCCATTACTCGCCCAGAAATTCCTTATATGTATCCCAATCACACTGCTGCTGTCGTCATAAGAACTGAAATTAAAGCAATGGTTATATATGGGAATATTTGTTCCATCAATAATTATGGAAGGTCCATTACTATAATTATAGCCCGGTTGTGTTGTGCCGTCTATGGCTACCTGTTTATTAACCGCCGGTAATGTGAAATTAAGATTAATTGTATTTTGTCCTGTGCCTGCTATGTTAAAGTATATGGCACTTGGAGGCGGAGCATCGTTGGTTTTACGTATAGCCCACTGCAATGTGCCGTACATTGCCGTATCGCACAAAGCATCGTTAAAGTTGTAAGGATGGTCAAACGGGTCAGGGTCTGATACCTTAATAACAGTAAATACGTTTTGCCCCAATAATATTGTATTTAAAACCACTGAGAGGATTGTTAATGCGAATATTTTTTTCATAGTTTCGATATTTTTACAACAATGTTTTTATAACTTGTCTATTTATGAAAATAAAGCTTATCGGTAATCAGCCCTGTATTATCTTCAACATATACCGTTAAATAATTAAAACCGGTGTTTTGCTGCCCGCTTAATTTTATAAATGCCTGAGCGGAATAGTCAGTGATTTCGTTCTGATAGCCATTTGTTATTAAATACATTGTTCCCGACTGATTAAAGAATGTTCCGTTAACAGAAAAAATATCATTTAAATCAGGCGCAGTTCCAAAAAGAAAATAAGCAATTAGTGCCTGGTTTGAATTTTTTATTTTAAAATTTACTATCAAATCAGTTGAATCTAATTGCAAAGTAGTATCGGCTTTAATTCCCGGAATTACTGCCAGATCAATTATTTTTACCGGCGAGGTTTGCGGGAAGGTTATTCCACTTATTGATAAAAGTACAATAACAATTAATAATGTTTTTTTCATAGTAAAATTATTTTAGTGAGTATTTTTTGTAACTTCTCAACTGACAGAATTATACGGAAAAATTATAAAATAGTTTCAAATCCACCTGATTTTTTTCACTTTTTTCGGGTTTTTGTCCCGCTTAGTCTTCTCAATTTGCTCATTAGTGTCATGATACTTGTTTTTTCGCTTTTGGTTTTCATTATTTTGAGAAAAAGAAATAAATGGAAAAAGTCTTTAACCTGAAGGCTGGTTAAAACCATGAGTTTTTTTACAAGGAAAAAGGGTATAAGGTAAGGGATATAGGGTATAGCGTACAGCCCGCCTTATACCTCTATACCATATATCTTTAGGACAAAATGTACAAATTTACGCCGTGCAAAGTATAAATTAATCAATTCTCTTTAATAACTCAACTGCCATATTATTATATACAGATTTTCTTTCAATTAATTTTTCTAATAAAGGAATTGCTTGCTTTGGTCTGTCGGTTCTTAAATAAATTAAAGAAAGATACCATAAGCAATCGTCATAATATGCATTATAAACATCTTTTGAAGCTTCAAAAATAAGTTTTTCTGCATTTTTAAAATTTCCAAGTTCTAAATATGATAAACCATTTACTAAATTAACGGGAGTTTTTAATTCGTCTGATACCACTACAGAAGAAAGTATCTGTAAACTTTTTTGATAATTACCGTTTTGATAAGCAATAAAGCCATTCGATATTGTTGTTGCAGAATCATTACCCGAACGTGTAATTTCATCTATTTTAAGAGTATTATAATACTGTGCAAATAATTCTTTATTTGATAGTTTTGGCTGAAAAACATAATATAATAATATTGTTGAAACAGCAATTATAGCAACCGACGCAGCAACTTTTAAAGCAAATTTATTTTTAAATATGCTATTGTTTTTTCTGGTTGCAAAATAATTAGTTTCAACTTCTTTTAACACTTCGTTAAATTTTGAACGTTTATCATTATTTAATATAAAGTCATTTACTTCATTATAAATTTTATACTCATGCTCAAATGAAGAGTCATTAGCCAAACGCAGAAGAAAATTTTTTTTCTCCTGTTCGGTCATATTACCATCTCGGTAATTTTCGAATATTCCAAGGTTTTCCATTGATAAGTTCTTTTAATTTTGAATCAAAATATATTTTTCTAAAAAATAATTTTTTACATTGATTACGTCTTTTTTTTGTAAAATTTTCACTAGCAAAATTTAGTATTTTAGTAATTTCTGGTATTAAATACCCTTCAAGAAACAATTTCAATAATATCTGACATTTTTCACCCAACTCATTAAAATGTAATTGATACAATTTTATTCTTTCAGCTTTAACAATTAATTCTGAAATTTCTGTTTCTGTATCAGAAGGTAGTTCTTCTTCAAACTCAAAAAATGTAACACCTTTATTTATTTTTTTATTTCTTTTGAACATGTGCATACATACTGAAATAATAAATGTGAATATCGAATAATGAATTTTTAAAGGTGGATTAGATATTGCTCCTTCATACAATACAATTAATGCCTCCTGAAAATAATCTTTTGCATCTTCCGACGTACCTCTTAATTTCCTTATAATAAAATTTTCTACCTTAGGATAATAATATTTATATATATAAGTCATAATTTCATAATTATTGGATTTTATACCATTAATTATCTCTTCATTTGAATATTTGTATTTATTACTCATAGTGACAAAAACACCAAAAAAGTTACCCAAAAATATTAAAAAAAAGTTTAGAAACAGAAATTATTGTTTTAACGAAATGTATCTCTTCTATTGTATATACTAAATACACAATAAGTTATGAATTTATTAATTTTTCAATTATTACGTGAAATAAATTAAAAAAATTAAATGATAATTAATGATTTCAGAAAATTTAATCCGTTTTTTTGGGTTTGCAATATTCTGCTAATTCGAATCCAAACATATTAAACCGCTAATACTTGAGGAGATTTTTCGCTTTTATTGGTTCCGATAGCTATCGGAATGAAAACCTATTGTTTTGCAAAGCTTCTTTTAAGTTCAACCATTTTTACGGCTGTTAATGCACTCTCGGTTCCCTTGTTTCCCATATTACCACCGGCTCTTTCAATAGCTTGCTGATAATTTGCAGTTGTTAGAACGCAAAAAATAAATGGAATATTGTACTTAATGTTAAGTTCTGTAATTCCTTTTATAACACTTAAACAAACATAATCGAAATGTTTTGTTTCGCCTTGTATTACACAACCAATGCAAATAACAGAATCAACATCAGTAAGTTCTGCCATAAATTTAGAAGCTGCTGTTAATTCTATACAACCCGGAACATACCTTACAATAATATTTTCTTCTTTTACATTACATTTTTTTAATGTGTCAATAGCAGCATCTAATAATGCATCTGTAATTTTACTATTCCATTCGGCAACAACAATTCCAAATTTCATGTTTTCGGCATTTGGTATCGTGTTATCGTTTTTATTGCTTTTTAAATTTAATGACATATAATGATTTAGGATTTAGGATTTAGGATTTAGGATTTAGGATTTAGGATTTATTATTGAATATTGATTATTGTTTGAAAAGGTTTCTGGTATATAGTTTCGGGTTTGTAGTTTAAAAAGTTCACAGTTCATTGTTTACTGTTAGAAAAAGTTTAAAGTTCATGGCCATACTTTGTCATTCATGGTCATACAATAGTCATTCAATAGTCATACAGTAGTCATTTATACAAATTTACAATGTATTTTTATTTATTTCTGTTTTTACAATTTATTTCCATTAATTTCTATCTATTTCTACTTATTTCTGTTTTTTATTTCAATGTTTTCGTTTATTATACTTTACTTTCTTCCCCCTTGCTCAAATAAAGATTTTTCGCTAATCACTCAGAATGACAACAATTGCCCACTTGCTTATAAAGACCTTGAAGATTAGCCGAATGAAACAATTTAACAATTTAACAATGACAACAATTTATTTCCATTTATTTCGGTTTTTTATTTCAATGAATTTCTATTTATTTCTGGTTTATAGTTTCAGGTTGTTGTTTTTGGGATTCGATAGCTATCGGAATTGTTATTTATTATTAAGTATGGATTTAATATTATTATAATTTGTTTAATTTAATTTTTGCACGGGTAATATATTTTTCAATTTTTCTACCCTCGTTGGTTTTGTTAAATTCCTTTTCAATTCTTTCGTAAATTGCAAGAGCTTCTTCCCATTTATTAAGTTTTTCGAGTGCAAAACCGGCTTTCATCATATAAATAGGTGAAGTAAATTCGTTTGGTTTTTCGTCGGCTGCTTTTTTGTAATACGATAAAGCTTCTTCGGTTTTTCCAAGCTCCATGCATGCATCGCCCATAGCTCCCTGCGAAACAGGATATAATAATTTATCGTTGGTACTATAATCGCTTAAATATTCAATTGCCTTATCAAACTGACCTAAATTCAAATAACATACGCCTGCGTAATAATTCGATAAATTTCCTGCTTTTGTTGAGCCGTACTGGTCAATAATTGTAATAAATCCTGGATATTGAGCATCGCCTTTTAAAGCTAAATTAAAAGAATCTTTTGAAAAATATTGTTCAGCCATAAACATTTCCTGATGAGCTTCGTCTTCCATTGGACCTATGTAAAATTTTTTATATCCTAAATATCCACCAATTATTAAAACAATTGCACCAATAATAATCATTATAATTTTATTATTGTTTTCGATGAACATTTCAGTTCTTGTAAGAGCATTCTCAACTTGGTCTAATTCTTTTTCAATAATATCCTTATCTTTTGCCATATTTATTTTTATCTTTTTTGAAACCGCAAACCTACATAAAATTTTCTACTTTTAAAAAATTTTATAAAAATAAAAAAATGTGAAGTTTAAAATTACCTTAAATTTCGGCATTTTTCATTTCAAGGTTTACACTTTTTCTTTGTGAATAAATCCCGTAGGGATGAACTGTTTATAGATAAAGAATGTACATCATGTATTAAGTTCCGTAGGAACGTCCTGTAAAACAATGTTCTTTTAACAGGTCGCTACTACGTAGCTAAATGTTATTTTTTTAATTTTTGCTATAAACTTAAGCACCTACGGTGCTTTTTATAAAAAAAGTGTAAACTACTTTTTAATGTTTATGAAAAATGCCTAAATTTCTATATTTTTTCTAATTTTACAGCCTATAACAATGAAACTTTTTTTAAAACATATTGATTTATTAAATTTCAAAAACTTTGCAGAAGTTTCGTTAAATTTTACAAATAAAATTAATTGTTTTGCTGGCAGCAATGGTTCAGGTAAAACAAATCTTTTAGATGCTATATATTATTTATCGTTTTGTAAAAGCTATTTTAGTTCATCGGATATTGATAACATTAAACGAAACGATAATTTTTTTGTTATTAATGGCTCGTATGATTTAGAAGAAACCGAAGAAAATATTTTTTGTGGTGTTAAACTTAATTCGCACAAACAATTTAAACGTAACAAAAAAGAATACTCGCGATTAGCCGACCATATTGGATTTATACCTTTAGTTATTGTTTCACCTTATGATACAAATTTAATTTCTGATGGGAGCGATGAAAGACGAAAGTTTTTAAATAATGTGATTTCTCAATACGATAAAATATATCTGAATAATATATTAAATTACAACAGATTACTCAAACAAAGGAATATATTGTTAAAAGATTTTTATCAAAAAAAACACATTGATTTTGAAACTCTTGAAGTTTTCGATGAAAAGATGGCAACTTATGCTCAGCCAATTTATCAGGTTCGAAATAATTTTATCGAAAATTTAATTCCTGTGTTTAAAGAATTTTATAACAGAATTTCCGGCGAATCGGAAAATATTGATATTATTTATCAATCGCAATTAGAAAATGAAAATTTATTAAATTTACTTAAAAATTCAATTGAAAAAGATAACATTATGCAATATACAACTTGCGGAATCCACAAAGATGATTTAATTTTTAAAATAGACGATTTCCCTATTAAAACTAATGGCTCGCAAGGACAGCAAAAAAGTTTTCTGTTGTCGTTAAAACTTGCTCAATTCGATTTTATTAAACAAAAAAATAATGTTTTACCAATTTTATTGCTTGATGATATTTTCGACAAATTAGATAATTTTCGTGTAGCTCAACTTATGCAATTGGTTGGTGAACATCACTTTGGTCAGATTTTTATAACTGATACTGATAAATTGCGAATCGAAAGAGTATTAGAGCCGGTAAAATCAGACTATTCAATTTTTAATTTAGAAAAAGGAGTAATTTTATGAGACGTTCAAACACTCGTTCTATAAGTGAAGTAATAAAAGAATATGTTGAAGCATTTAAACTTAAGGGAAAATTAGGGGAAGTTAAAGTTATTAATGGATGGTCGGATGTTGTTGGCGAAAAAATTGCTGCCCGGACTCTCGAAATAAAAATATTTAACCGAAAATTATATGTAAAAATTCAATCTTCAATTATCCGTCAGGAATTGTTTATGATTAGAACTGAATTAGTTAAGAGGTTAAACGAAAAAGCAGGAGATAATGTGATTGATGATTTAGCGTTCTTTTGAAAAACGAAAACTGTTCATCGTTCAAAAATGTTCATTGTTCTACGTTCATTGTTCACTGCCGACTGCCTACTACCAACTGCCAACTGCCAACTGCTTATTGCTAATTGATTATTGTTAAAAAAAGTTTAGAGTTTGAGATTTGGAATTTGGAATTTGAGATTTGGTATTTGTACTTTGTTATTTTATATAATTCATGGATTTTAAATTAATATCTCCTTTTTCTCCCACCGGCGACCAGCCCGATGCCATTAAGCAATTAGTTGATGGTGTAAATACTGGATTAAAATATCAAACATTGCTCGGTGTTACTGGTTCAGGAAAAACTTTTACTATTGCAAATTTGTTAGAACAAATAAAAAAACCAGCACTTGTTTTAAGCCACAATAAAACTCTTGCAGCCCAGTTGTACAGCGAATTTAAACAATTTTTCCCTGAAAACAGAGTTGAATATTTTGTCTCTTATTACGATTATTATCAGCCCGAAGCATATATGCCTTCATCAGATACATATATCGAAAAAGATTTGTCAATTAACGATGAAATCGAGAAGCTTCGTTTAAGTGCAACTTCTGCTTTGTTATCGGGCAGGAGAGATGTTATTGTTGTTTCGTCGGTTAGCTGTATTTATGGTATTGGAAATCCCGAAGATTTTCATAATAGTGTAATCGAAATATCTGTTGGACAGCAAATTAGTCGCGATGTACTTTTAAGAAATTTTGTTGACAGTTTATACTCACGTACCGAAAATGAATTTACACGCGGTACTTTTCGGGTTCGGGGTAATACTGTTGATATTTTTATTGCTTATGATGATTTTGCCTCAAGAATTATTTTTTATGGCGACGAAATTGAAGAGATTTTAACAATTGACCCTGTTAGTTGTGTTACTATTGAAAAACATCAAACACAAAGAATTTTTCCGGCAAATATTTTTGTAACTTCAAAAAAACGTGTTAATCAAGCTATTAAAGAAATTCAGGATGATTTGTTTTTGCAAATTGAAGCATTTAAAGCAAAGGAGCAAATTTTTGAAGCAAAAAGAATTGAAGAACGTGTAACTTTCGATTTGGAAATGATTAAAGAGCTTGGCTATTGCTCGGGTATTGAGAATTATTCGAGATATTTTGATGGCAGAAAGCCTGGAACACGTCCTTTTTGTTTGCTTGATTATTTTCCCGATGATTTTATAACGATTATTGACGAGAGTCATGTTACAGTTCCACAAATAAAAGGTATGCACGGTGGCGATACTGCCCGAAAAAAGAATTTAATTGAATATGGTTTCCGGCTTCCGGCAGCTGCCGATAACCGTCCATTACAACTTGATGAATTTATCAGAATTATTAATCAGGTAATTTTTGTTAGTGCTACTCCAGCTGACTTCGAATTGCAACTTAGCGAAGGTATTGTTGCCGAGCAGGTTATTCGCCCAACAGGTATTCTTGACCCAATAATTGAAGTTCGCCCAAGTTTAAATCAGGTTGATAATTTAATGGACGAAATTGAACAACGTGTAAAATTAACAGAAAAAGTTCTTGTAACAACACTCACAAAACGTATGGCAGAAGAGTTGACAAAATATCTTACAAAGTTTAATATAAAATGCCGATATATTCATTCGGATGTCGAAACACTTGAACGTGTTGAAATTATGGAGGGTTTACACAATGGAGTTTTTGATGTTTTAATAGGTGTTAATTTGTTACGTGAAGGTTTGGATTTGCCTGAAGTTTCGCTTGTTGCAATATTAGATGCCGATAAAGAAGGTTTTTTGCGTTCGGCACGTGCTTTAACACAAACTGCAGGACGTGCAGCACGTCATTTAAAGGGGAAAGTTATAATGTATGCCGATAAAATTACCGATTCGATGCAAAAAACTATTGACGAAACTGAACGTCGTCGCGAAAAACAAATTAAATATAATACCGAAAATAATATATCTCCCCAACAAATTGTAAGAACAGCAAAATCTGCATTAAGTGAATTAAATCAACATTCAAAAAATAAAGTATATGTCGAAAATGAAAATGTTGATTTTGCAGCCGACCCTGTATTAAAATATATGAACCGCGACCAAATAAAAAAAGCAATTGATTCTGCCCGCAAAAAGATGGAAAAAGAAGCAAAAACATTAAATTTTATAGAAGCAGCAATGTATCGCGATGAAATGATACGGCTTGAAGAAATATTAAAATTTAAAAAATAATTTCTACTATAATTTGTTTTTACAAACAGCATGCATGTTTTAGGTTTCAAGCTACATGTTTTAGGAAACAACCACAGCGTTTTAGGTTCATTGTTCTATGTTATTTAGTTATTTCAATGTATTTCTATCTATTTCTATCTATTTCTGTTTTTAATGTGTGACCATTGTTATTATTGTTCATTGTTTGCAGGTTTTTCTTCAATCTTGTTTTATCAATCTTTGCTTCTCAATCTTGCCTTCCCAATCTTCTTCAATAATAATCAATTACGCTAAATCGTTTTAGATATTTGCTATTATTGAATTTAATTTTTATATTTCGCAAAATAAAATTTGATTTTATGAATTATTTAAGTTTAATATTAATTGTAGTACCATTTTTAATGGCAAATAGTTGTAAATCAGCAAAAAATGTTGAAAAGACAAAGTCTTCATCAACATCACAAATTCCAGTTAAAAAGGTAATTGTAAATAAAAATTTTGATTATATCAATTACAAAAAAGAATTTACTGTAAAAACTGCAACAATTGCAGATAGTATTTTAACTATTGTTTTTTCTTATGTTGGTTGCAGCGATGATGAAATAAATATGGAATTTAACGGAAATTATTTAAAAAGTTTACCTCCCAAAGCATCCTTATACATAACAAAGACGTCTGGTAATTTAGAATGCGGAAAGCAAATAGAAAAAACAATGTTGTTTAATTTAAGTAGCATACAATACCCAAATACTAAAACACTTGTAATTATGTTTCCAAACTATGAACCTAAATTGATGTATAATTATTGAAAGTCAAATTATTATGAGAAAAATTAAACTTTTAGTGTTAATTGTTATTTTAAATTTGTTTTTAATTGGAAATTTATTTGCACAAATAAGTTATGGTGGAAAACCAATAAGTTTTGATAAGAAAATATCAGTAATTTTGCAAAAATCACTACCAACTGTTACTATGGATCCTGTTAATGTGAGTCTTTTGGAAGCTGAAGATTTGGAAAATGAGCATAATAAAGAAATTCCTTGGCGTTTCGGGCAAAATTTAGAAGTAAACTATTCTTTAGGTAATTCTGGTCAATGGGAGTATTTACCTAACGGAGATAAACTTTGGCGTTTAAGAATTTATTCGCAAGGTGCTTATACATTGAATTTTGGATTTAGTAAATATATTTTACCAACTGGAGCAACGTTTTTTTTATATAACGAAAATCATTCAGAAGTGTTGGGTTCGTTTACAAGTGAAAACAATTCAGCATCGCAACAATTTGCAACAACTTTAATTCAGGGTGATGCAGTTACTTTAGAATATTACGAACCTGCCGATGTTTCTTTTAGCGGTGAAATTACAATTGACAGAGTTACTCACGGTTATCGGAATATTTTTGATTTTGCTACTAAAGGGTTTGGTGGTGCTGGTTCTTGTCAGAGAAATGTTGCCTGTTCGCCCGATTCAGTTGGATGGTCAAATCAAATTCGTTCTGTTTGTATGCTTGTTGTTGGCGGAAGCGGTTTTTGTACAGGCGCATTAATTAATAATACAGCTAATGATGCAACTCCTTATGTGCTAACAGCTAATCATTGCAGTACAAGTAACGATTTTGCTCAATGGGTTTTTTGGTTTAACTGGCAAAGTGCAACCTGCACAAACCCTGGTACATCGCCAGCACACGACCAGGTTACAACCAGTGGAAGTGTATTAAAATCTAGAAATGGTGGTTCTGATTTTTGCCTTGTTCAAATGAATCAAACTCCACCTTGCACATTTAATCCATATTATTCGGGATGGTCAAGAAGTACAACACCGGCAACGTCGGCATGTGGCATTCATCACCCTTCAGCAGACATTAAAAAAATAAGTTTATCAACACAGTCAGCTATTTCTGCATCATATTCTGGTGTTGACTCATGGCAAATTTTATGGGGTGTACAATGTACAGAACCAGGTTCATCAGGTTCGCCAATTTACGACCAAGACCATAGAATCATAGGTCAGCTTTATGGTGGTCCTTCGGCTTGTGGGTTAGCACAATCGAGTATGAATGATTATTATGGAAAAGTTGCTACTTCATGGGCTGGTGGCGGAACAAGTGCAACACGACTTAGCGATTGGCTAGACCCATCCGGAATTGCACCTGTGTTTATTGATGGATATGACCCATGTGGTGCTCCGCCTGTTGCTTTAGATGCACAATTATACACAATTACAGAACCAATTAATTTTTATTGTTCTGTACAGAGCATTTCTACAAATGTAGTTATTAGAAATGCTGGGTCAGATGTTTTAACTTCATTGTCTGTTTCATATAATATTGATGGAGGAACATCTGTAACACAAAATTGGACAGGAAGTTTAACTAATGGTCAAACTGCAGCAATTACTTTTCCTGCAATAACATTAACAATGGGTTCACATTCGTTTAACGCTTACTGTTCAACGCCTAATGGTGGTACTGATTTAAATACTTCAAACGATTCACTTTCAAAATCTTTTTTAGTATCTTCAGGAGCCAGTTTACCATTTCAGGAAGACTTTGAAAGTACAGCTTTTCCTCCAGCAAATTGGTTAATAAACAACCCTGATGGTGGAATAACCTGGGCAAGAATTAATAGTTCCGGAAATGGAGCAAGTACTGCTTCTGCAAGCATGAATTTTTATGATTATGATGTTACAGGTCAATTAGATGAATTAATAACACCAGCTCTCTATTTCTCTGCATCAACAAATATACTAATGACATTTAACGTTGCTTATCGTCAGTATCAAAATGAACCTGACCAGTTACAAATATTTATTTCTACTGATTGCGGCGTAACATTCAATCCAGTAGCTATTTATAATAAAGCGGGTCCAACTCTTGCAACAACAACTGCAAGTACAAATTCATTTACTCCTAACAATGCAAATCAATGGAGAATGGACACATTAGATTTATCAGCTTATGCAGGAAATAGTATAAAAATTAAGTTTGTATCTACAAATCAATATGGCAACAATTTATATATTGACGATATTAACATTCAGTTTTTAACTGCTTCTAATAATAACTTAACTGAAAAGGAACAATACAGAATTTATCCAAATCCATCAAAAGGATTTGTTACAGTTGAAAATACTGACTTAAAAAATGTAACAATTGTTATTAAAGATATTACAGGCAGGTATTTATATAATATAACATTAATTGATAAATATAATCATTTAGATTTAAGTGATTTATCGGATGGATTGTATTTTATATCAATTATAAACAATAATAAACAAAGTACAATTCCAATTACTATTTTAAGGTAATCGAATATATTTGTGTCGTACTAAATTTGACAGTTATTAATAAAAAAGGACAATCAAATATGGTTGACCTCTTTTTTGTTTTTTTTGATAAAATATTTTGCATTTAAAAAAATAGTTATATATTTGCATCGTGAATATGAAAATGTTAACATACGTTCTTTAATATTTTGGATAAAAATAAAAGCGTTAGCTTTTATTCTCATTTCTGAAAACTGGTAATTTTCATTTACGACAAGAATAATTAAGTGATACGCTCATGCCAAAGGCATGGGCTAAACTTATTTGTCGTAAAGGTATACCAGTACCTCAGAAATGAATAATGTTATGTTCCATGCCCTTTTTTTTGCAAAAAAATGAAACGGCAGGGTTACAAAACATGATTCTTTACAATAATAAAAATTATTTCTGTTTTTTAATATTCACTAAAAATTATCAAAAAAAACAGAATAATTTATTGATAATTTAAAATTTATTATATTTACATACTTAAAAATTTCAATCATGAGAACAAATTTTAAATCATTTCTAAAAGCAACAATAATAGTTGCTTTGGTTTTCTTTAATTTTATTATGTTATTGCCCCAGCAGGTAAATGCACAAGGGCAAGGACAATGGATTTCCAACGGTAACACCATTGTTTATACCAACCGTAAAGTTGGAGTAAAAACAAATTTACCCACAAAAGACCTTGATTGTAATGGTTCGTTTCGGGCAATTAATTGTTTTGTTGATAGTGTTTTAACTGTTTGGGATGCACTAATTTCCCATTCGCTAAGCATAGGTGGAAATTTGTCGGTGAACGGAATTGCAACT
>Ga0154308_1192_pt1 | contig 16040 bp, 11 predicted proteins | sample RifGroA2_FD_105602 | JGI IMG/M metagenome (GOLD analysis project Ga0154308, IMG submission 105602) | Bacteroidetes bacterium GWA2_32_17
TGGTGGTGAAAAAAGAAAAATAAAAAAAATCTAAATTAAAATTACCAATGACTTTAATTTTTAAAAAGGGTTTTTAAGGTTCGACTAATTAGTGTTTGTCTATAATGTCGCAAAATAGAATAACGGAATTTTTTTGTTTCTGATAAAATTAACAGGCATTTTTGCGAACTATAATGGATGAAATCGGGTTTGCAAAAATATTTTAACGAACCGGAGATGGGACGAACCTGAGAATGGGTGTTAATTCGCCGTTTCACATCCGATAGCTATCGGATCACTGTTTCAATATTTTTTTTGCAAAATCAATCCGTTTAAGTATATATAAATATTAATATAAGACAGTTAAGTTTCGCATTGTTTCAATGGATTTAACGCAACATGAATGATAGATTATGGTATAATCTGTAACATTAATTCATCAACTCCTTCACATCTTCTTCATAATCAAATTGCAAATCTTCGTGAAGAGTTGCCAGAGCTTTTTTAATTTTAACAATTTGTCGCAAATAAATATTCGAAAGTGCAGTACTTTTTTGAAACTGAATTCCTGATTCCTGTAACTTTTTGCAATAATAAATTAATAGTTCCACTTCAACTTGTTTCGAACCTGTATATTTTATAAATTTATTTGTAAGTCGTAAAATTTTTCGCAACGACTTCTTTGCAAAATATAAATTGCTTTTGTTTATTTCGTCAAAAAGCTCGTCAACTTGTGTTTTTACACCTTTTATATATGCTTGGTTGTCGTGGGCTTCAAAAAGCAGATAACTAAGTAATTCTTTATTTTCTTTTTTATATTTGGCAAAATGAATGCACAAATCCCGAAGTTCTTTCGGGTTTAAATTTTCTATTTCTTTTTTCAGTTCGCTTATTAAAGCAGTTTTCATTAAAAAAAATGTAATAAATTTCGACTTAAAGTTAATGTTTAACAATTAAAAAAGGTTAGAAAATGTTTTCTAACCTTTTTTATCTTTCCATTGGTTCGTGTCCCCACTAAATCATCCCTCTGGTTCGTGTTCCCACGAAACAATAGAAATAACTAAACTAAACCCATCCATTGGTTCGTATCTCCACGAACCAATAGAAATAACTAAATTAAACCCATCCATTGGTTCGTGTCCCCACGAACCAATTCCCTTACAAAACAATTTTAAATAATATCTCTAATATCTTTTAAAAACGAATAATTATTTTCTCCAGTTTCATAAAATTTTGCAGAAGAATATTTATATTCACTTGGGTTATTTGCCAGATGCCAATGTTTAGCCAAAGGATTATTATGAATATATTCTAATTTTTGAAAAGCTATTTCTCTTGAATTAATGTTAATTGCTAAAGGGTCTCTTTGCCAAAATTCATATTTTTTATTTTTTGCTTCAACTTTAAATATCAAAATTTTTTCGTTATTTTCAAGCAACAATAATTTTTTAAATTGGTGAGCAGTATATTTTAAAAATGAACCTTGTGCGGTTTCTTTTCTGTTCATCTCGTTTGTTCGCCAAATTAAATGTACATGTGATGGCATAATAACAAATCCATAAACATCTATTTTCTTTTTGTTACTTAAAAATGTTAATGAGTTAATTATTATTTCTTTATAATTGTCGTCATATAATAAATTATTCCAATTGTTTATTGTTGCCGTCCAAAAAACAATATTCCCAATTTCAATAATTGATTTTCGTGTATTTGAAAGTAAATTATTTTGCATTTGCAAATTTTAAAAAAATATTGTTAGTAAAACAAATATCATTATGGTTCGTGAAGACACGAACCATTGGGATTGTGAGGACACGAACATTCCTGCACGAACCAAAATAAATAACTAAACTAAACCCATCCATTGGTTCGTGTCTCCACGAACCAAAATAAATGACATATTATTTTTTATTATTATTTATTTTTTATTGCTCTTTTTCTTTTTTCTTCTATGGTTCGTGTCCCCACGAACCAAAATAAATAACAAGTTATTTTTTATTATTCTTTTTCTTTTTCAAGAACCAACGAAGCCAAATAAAGAATGCTCCTAAAATTACCCAAAATGGCCAAATATAAAATATTCCAATAACAAACATTTTAATTCCTTCCCAACCAGTTCCAAGAGCTTTGCTAATTTTATGAAAAAATCCTGGTTCATAAGGATTATCATATTGCTGATAAACGTAAAGTGTTAATGTGCTATATCCAACCTGGCTATCTAGAAATTTTACCCTGCCTTCTTTTGCTTCAATTTCTTCGCGGATAACTCGAAGTTCGTTTTCTACACTTAAAATTTCGTTTATAGAACGAGCTTGTTTTAGTAAATCCAAATACCTTAACTCAACTTCTTTTTTTGTTTTTAAGCGAGTAGTTAAATCAACATATTCTTCCGAAACATCTTGCATATTAACATTTTTAGAGTTAACCGATAATGCATTTTTTTCGATTTTTGATAACAAATCATCGAATTTTTCTTTAGGAACTCTAATTGTTAATGTGTTGTACATCTGATAGCTGGAATGGCTTTCTTCTTCGTTAGAAATGTACCCTTGCGATTGTTTAATTATATCTCTTATAGTTACAATTGATGTTTGGTAATTTTCTACTTCAATATTCAAATTGCCTGTTTTAATTATTTTAGTGGTTTCAACAACGTTCAGAATGTCAGATTTATTTTTTTCAACTGCTCCTGCTTCTTCAGATGGCGAAGCATCGGTAGCTTGTTCAGCATATTCGCTGATAGCATTGCTTTTTGCTTCTGCCTCATCAGATTGTTTAAACGATGTTGAACTGCACGAAATTGATGCCAATATAATAACTGACAATAAAACTAATTTAATTGATTGCATAATGTAAATTTTAATTATTTGTAAATTTATACTTAAAAATAATAAAAGTAACCCACTATACCATACATAAAATTTAGGATTTAGGATTAATGATTTAGGATTTTGAAAATTGGAATTTGTTTGTTATTTGGAATTTGTTATTTGTGTATTATAATTTGTAACTTATCTTTGTAAAAACAAATTTGTAAATGTGCGGTATTTGCGGTATATATGATTTTAAAAATAATGCAGAAAAATGGAGTCAGGCATTAAATAAAAGCAATTTGTTATTAAAAAAACGAGGACCAAATAATAGCGGTACTTATATCAATAATAATATTGGTCTCACGCACACACGTCTTTCTGTAATTGATACTTCAGAATCAGCAAACCAACCGCTAACTGATTTTATAGAACAATATGCAATAGTTTTTAATGGCGAGTTTTACGATTATCAAATTCATAGAAAAAAGCTCGAACAAAAAGGATACAAGTTTAAATCTCAATCCGATACTGAAGTTTTATTAAACTTGTATATTGATAAAGGAGAAACTTTTTTAAATGAAATAAATGGCTGTTTTTCGCTGGCAATTTATAATAAAAAAGACGAAAGTTTATTTATTGCTCGTGATAGATATGGAATAAAACCTCTTGTTTATTATGCTGATAACGATAAAATTATTTTTGCTTCAGAAATAAAAGCAATATTGCCATTTGGCATTACTAAATCGTTAAATAATGAGGCATTGCAATTATACCTTTATTTTAATTATATACCGGCACCTTTAACAATATTCGATAAAGTTAATAAACTTTTACCTGGACATTTTATTAAAGTTGTTAAAAATAAAATTGAATTAAAACGATATTACTGTATTAACAATCAGGTAAATAATGACATTAAAATTGATGACGCAGTTGGTGAATTTCGCAATTTGCTTGAAAATTCTGTTAAAAGACGTTTAATTTCTGATGTCCCACTTGGTACGTTTTTAAGTGGAGGCATTGATTCTAGCATTATTACTGCCATTGCATCAAAACATACTACAAAACTAAACACTTTTTCGGTAGGTTTTAAAGAAGATAAGTTTTACGATGAAACAAATTCGGCACAAATAATTGCTAATAAATTCAATACAAATCATACTGTTTTTTCATTATCACGAAATGATTTATTAAATGAAGTTACTAATGTTTTAGATTATCTTGATGAGCCATTTGCCGATAGCTCTGCAATTGCAGTTTCGGCATTAAGCCGTTTAACAAAGCAAAATGTTACAGTTGCATTATCTGGCGATGGAGCCGATGAATTGCATGCAGGTTATAATAAACATTATGCACATTTTATAGCATTAAATGGTGGTGTTAATAATATGTTTGCAAAAACTTCATTGCCATTATTAAATATTTTACCAAAATCACGTAATTCATCATTTTCAAATAAAGCACGACAGGCTCAGCGATACGCAAAAGGATTAATTAAAAACGATAAAGACCGCTATTGGTATTGGAGTACTTTTGCTGATGAACAATATGTTAATAATCTATTGATTAATAATAATCTTATTGATTTCAGCAAAAATAAATCTAACATTTTAAAATATATTAACTCCGATTTTAATTCATTATTGCTTACCGACATGAACCTTGTTTTGCCAAACGACATGCTTTTTAAAGTTGATATGATGTCAATGATGCATGGTTTAGAAGTCCGTGTACCAATGCTCGACCACACAATTGTTGATTTTATATTTACATTACCTTCTTCTTTTAAAATTGACAAATTATCACGCAAAAAACTTTTACGATTAGCTTTTGCTGATGTGCTTCCTACTGAAATTATCAATAAACCTAAACATGGATTTGAAGTTCCGCTTTTACCATGGCTAAAAAATGAGTTAAAACCATTGATGAATGATTTGCTTAGTGAATCATCAATTAACGAACAAAAAATATTTAATTTTTCTGCAATAAAAATTCAGAAAGATATGTTGCACAGTGTTAATCCATCAGAAAGCCCCATTCATCTATGGAGCCTTTTGGTTTTTCAGTATTGGTGGAACAAATATTTAAACTAATCAACTTTATTATAAGGTTAATAATAAATAATTTACCTAAAATCAGTATCTTTGCGTATTAATTGGTGAAAGCAATTAATATTAAAATGAAAAAAATATTACGTATAATTAACAGGTTTAATTTGGGCGGACCAATTTATAATGCGGCTTATTTAACAAAATATTTAAGTCCTGAATATGAAACTTTGTTGATTGGTGGCGAAAAAGATGAAGACGAAGACAGTTCAGAGTTTATACTTAATCAATTAGGTGTAAATTATTTAAAAATGCCAGAAATGCAAAGAACTATAAATGCTTTTCAGGATTTAAAAGCTTATAACCGTATTAAACAAATAATAAAAGAATTTAAACCCGATATTGTTCATACACATGCATCAAAATCAGGAATGTTGGGACGAAAGGCAGCTTTTAGCTGCAATGTTCCTATTGTAGTTCATACATTTCACGGACATGTTTTTCATTCGTACTTTAACTCTCTAAAAACTAATGCATTTATTAAGATTGAACAGCATCTTGCAAAAAGAACAACTGGCATTATTGCAATAAGTGCTCTTCAAAAAATAGATTTATCGGAAAAATATAAAATAGCTGAACCATCAAAATTTACAGTTATTCCGTTGGGTTTCGATTTATTAAAATTTCAGGAAAATCAACTAGAAAAAAGAGAAACTTTCAGAAAGGAAAATCATTTAGATGACGACGAAATTGCTATTGGCATTGTTGGAAGGCTTGTTCCAATAAAAAACCATTCGTTGTTTATAGAAGCTTTTGCTAAAGTAAAACAAAAAACAGGAAAAAAAATCAGAGGATTTATTATTGGTGATGGGCAATGCCGAAAAGAAATTGAAGATTTAGCACACTATTTTAATCTTATTATCAGCCCAAATGGAAGCACTACTTTAAAACCCGATATTCGTTTTTCGAGTTGGATACACAAAGTTGATTATGCTTATGCCGGGCTTGATATTGTTGCACTTACATCAAATAATGAAGGCACACCAGTTAGTTTAATAGAAGCTCAAGCATCTGGAACTCCAATAATATCAACTAACGTAGGTGGAATTGAGAATATTGTTATTCCTAATGTTACTGCATTATTGTCCGATAGTGGTGATAATGTAGCTTTTATAAAAAATTTAGAAAAATTAATCTTAAAACCAGAACTTAGAATAGAATTATCTAAAAAAGGGCGCAACTTTGTAAATAAAAAATTTAATTACACCCGATTAGTTGATGATACTGCAAAATATTATGAAAAACTTTTTCGAGAAAAAAAATTATAGCTTTGCTAATTACCTGATATCTTTAAATTTTGTATTTTTGGCAGCTAAATAAAACATAAACATAATCTGCCAAGTGAAAATATTTAAACAAAAACATATTTTGAAAATTTCGATGTTGGTTGTTATTTGTGTAACATCTATATCTTGCCGTACAATTAATTCAAATGAAATGTTTAAAACTGATGCTGAATTTCAATACTCGGAATTTAAGCCATCAGAAAAAGAATATAAAATTCAGCCGTTTGATAAGCTCGATGTTAAAATATTTTCAAATGATGGTTTTAAATTAGTTGATGTATCACAAAGTACACAACCCATGCAAAACCCAATAAATTATTTGGTGGAATATGACGGACAAGTTAAACTTCCTACTGTTGGAAGGATTCAAATATCGGGAAAAACAATTCGCGAAGCAGAAAGTATGCTTGAAGAAAAATATAAAGAAATTTTTGTTGACCCTTTTGTTTTGATTACTGTTACTAATAAACGTATAGTTGTTTTTTCAGGAGGGGCATCAATCGGAAAAGTGATTTTATTAACAAATGATAATTATACACTTATTGAGGCACTTGCCGAGGCAGGAGGAATTACCGATTTTTCTAAATCGCATAAAATAAAGCTGTTAAGAGGCGACTTAAACAATCCCGAAATATTTCTTTTTAATGTGCGGGATTTAAAAGATATGAAAAATGCTAATTTTATGCTTCAGGCAAACGATATTATTTATGTTGAAGCACGACCAAAATATGCAACTCGTATAATTTCTGAAATATCGCCATATATTAGCTTATTATCCAGTGCTTTATTGGTATATGGACTTTTTCTAAGATAAATTAAATGGAACAGAAACGCATACCTATATTAAATGAAAAATTTGATGTAAATATTTTTCTTCAGGTTTTTAAAAGAAGTATTATTTTATCAATAATAATATTTTTTGCTGCAATTGTTGGTGTTTATGTCTATCTGCGTTACACTCTGCCAATCTATAAATCAAGTTCAATAATTCAATTAAAAAATGAAGGTACAACAGCAAATAAAGTTCTTAATTTAACTACAGCAGTTGAAGAAATTAACAGCATGCAAGTTATTGAACTAATTCGTTCAAAAGAATTTTTAAAACGCACGTTTAACAAATTGCCTCTTAAAATAAGCTATTTTTCGCAAGGAACATTTCTCGAAAACGAATTATATAAAGCAAACCCATTTAGTATTGATTATAAAAATACTAAAAGAAACTTATACAATGTTCCTATTTATGTGTCTTTCGATAAAAATGGCGACTCAAATATTAAATACAAAACAAATAATACAAATTTCGAAAAAACAATTAAAAAAAACAAATGGACAGATATTAACGGATTAGAAATTAAAATTGAAGTTACCGACATTGACGCAATACGCACCCAAATTAACAAAATAAAAAACGATTCTTATTATTTTATTATAAATGATACAGAGTCGGTTTACAAAAAATATAGTAGCCAACTCGAAGTTAGCTTGTTAAACCAAGAAGCCAATACTATACAAATTTCTTTTAAAGATAACAATGCACAAAAGACGAGTGAAATAGTAAACACAATTGCCGAAGAATTTATTAAATACGACCTTGAAAAGAAGAAAGAAAGTTCACAACAAATACTTAATTTTATTGAAAATCAAAATAATTTGATTTACCAACAACTCGATAGCATCGAGGGTTTATTAATGCAATTTGGAATAACTCATCAAATTCGAAACGACAACGATTCAAAGGAAACAGGAACCGAAAGATATTCTATATTATTATCAAAAATAGAAGAAGAACTTGATAATGTTGAGATTGACATTTCAAATTTAAAACAAATTTTAGATGAAATTTCTAAAACTCCAAACATTAAAGTTTACGATTTAATATCACTATTGCCTTCAAAAAATGATGGTATTTTAATAAGTTTATTAAATCAAATGCAAAATTTAATAAATCAACGCGATTTATATTTGAATAATCAAACCCAAAACAGTTTTCAAATAAAAGTCATTGAAAAACAAATTGAAACACAAAAACAAACAATTATTGATTTAATAAAATCGAACTATAATCGTGCACTCGACAAAAAGTCAACATTAACAAAAAAACTTGTAGAGTACGAACTTAAGGTTTACGGTAATTCCTCGGCAATGGATTTAGATTACCTTAAAATAAAACGACTTTATACAATAAACGAAGAGTTTTATAACAAACTTCTCGAGAAAAAAGCAGAATATTTGATTTCGCAGGCAGGCTCTATAAGTCAAAATACAATTCTCGAAAAATCAGTAATTCCCTTTTCTCCTATTTCTCCTATTAAAACATCTGTAATTATTCTATTTTTAATTGTTGCGTTAGTTGTTAATGTAATTTTGTTAATCGTCAGATATTTATTGTTTAATGAAATTACTTCACCCGACGACATAAGAGTTTATTCGCAAGTACCTGTTGCTGGTATAGTTCCATTATACAAAACAAAGTTACCCGTTTCGCAGCTTTTAGTTGACATTAAACCTAACTCCGTTTTTTCTGAAGCATTCCGCTCTGTTCGTTCAAGTTTAGAGTTTATTAAAAATATTAAAGAATCAAAAACTATTGCAATATCTTCAACTATCAGTGGCGAAGGAAAAACGTTTATTGCATTAAACCTTGGCGGAATATATTCACTTCAGGGTAAAAAAACAATTTTAATTGACCTCGACTTAAGAAAACCACGATTCCATTTATGTTTTAATACCGACAATAGCAAAGGATTAAGCACAATTCTTATTGGAAAAAACAAAATACAGGATTGTATAAAAAATTCAAAAATACCTAATTTAGATTATTTAACAGCTGGTCCAATACCCCCAAATCCTTCGGAACTAACCGCAGGAAACGAAATTACAAAAATTATTAGTGAATTAAAACAAATTTATGATGTGATAATTATTGACACACCGCCACTCGGACTTGTAACAGACGCATTAAATATTTTTAAAAGTTGCGATTATCCGATTTATGTAATAAAAGCACATTATTCAAAGCGTTCGTTCCTTTATAATTTAAACCATTTATTATTAGAAAAACATATTGAAAATTTATCGGTTGTTGTTAATGGAATAGATATTGAAAAATCGCGTTATGGTGGATATAATTATGGATATGGTTATGGATACGGTAACTCCGAATACCATACTGATTATTATGATGAGTCAACAACCAAAAAGAAGAAGAATATTTTTACAAAAATCATTTCATACTTATAATGAATGATAGTAATATACACATACTGCACTTTGTTTACTTTCTTATTTTTTTAATTGTAAGCTATTTTACACATAAATTTTTTTATAGTAAATCAACAAAATACAATATTAGAAAAGCAAACCTAAATGGAATAAGATGGAGTAGTCAAACAAAACCAATTTCAGGGGGAATAACTTTTTTTGTAATATTATTTGTTTCGTCGTTAGCTTATATTTTATATCAAAAGGATATTTATTCAATTAACGAAGAAAATATATATATAGGCGTTGTACTAATAGTTGCATTTTTAACCGGACTTGCAGATGATATGCTCAGCATATCGCCAATTTTAAAGTTTTTGGCTCAAATTGCTTGTGCGATAATACTTATAAGAGGTGGAATATATATCGAAATTTCATCAAATTTTTATTTTAATGCGTTTTTTACAATATTTTGGATGGTTAGCATTATGAATTCCATAAATATGCTCGACAATATGGATGCAATTGCTACAAATGTATCAATTACTATAACTTTAGGATTAATTTTACAAAATATTTTAACAAAGGGTTCGAATATTGATTTATTTATTTTTCTCGCATTATTATCTTCTTTAATCTCATTTTTAAAATTTAACTGGCATCCGGCAAAAATGTATATGGGCGACACAGGAAGTCAATTGTTAGGTTCTTTTTTTGGTGCATTCAGTATAATCTATTTTTGGAATAAACCAGTTAATATTGACGTACATACTTCTTTATCTCATATTTTTATAATTTTTTTATTTTTTTTAATCCCAATTATTGATACATCTACAGTAACTATTAATAGAATTTTAAGCAAAAAATCACCTTTTGTTGGTGGTAAAGACCATACTACTCACTTTTTTTATTATAGGGGATTATCTGAAAAAAAAATCGCATTATTATATTTTCTAATTAACTTTATTTCAGTATGCTTAGGAATTGTGATATTAAACTTTAACTCAATTACTGCAACATACATAAGTGTTTTCTCATTAATATTTAGTATCTTTGCATTTTTAATTTTTTATATAAATACACGAATCACAAAACCAAAGTAAAAACAATAAACATGAAAAAGAAAGTTTGAAGTTTAGGGTTTACAAAACCAGAAACTATAAACTATAAACTTTTTTAAACGATGAACAATAAACGATTAAAATACTTTTGGCTTAAGCTTGCATCAACTTTTACTGCACTTTGTTTATTGTGGCTGCTCATAAGTCTTTTTAGTTTTTCGGGCGAAAAAACAGAATCGCAGATTGATAAAAAATATTTGCAGGAATTTTATGACAGATATGCTGTTTATGCTATTCAATTGCCCGATAATTTGTCGTTTGCTAACGAGAAGGTTCCTATTGAATATTTTGATGTTTACGAAAATCTTGATAAAGAATTTTTAGTTAATACTTATTGGCATTCTCAAATATTTTTATTTATTAAAAGAGCTTACCGTTATTTCCCTATAATTGAACCAATTTTAAAAGAAAATGAAGTCCCCAACGATTTTAAATATTTATGCGTTGCCGAAAGCGGTTTAAGTAATGTTGTTAGTCCAGCAGGAGCATCCGGTTTTTGGCAATTTATGAAATCTACCGCTACAAAATATGGACTCGAAGTTAATGATGAAATTGACGAAAGGTATAATTTAGAAAAATCTACAAAAGCTGCATGTGAATATTTAAAAGAGAGTTACAGAAATTATAAAAACTGGACTTTGGTTGCAGCATCTTATAATGCAGGAATGGGCGGAATTGACAATCAGGTAAAAAAACAAAAAGTAAACTCATATTACGATTTAATGCTTAACGAAGAAACATCAAGATATGTTTATAGAATTATCGCAATAAAAACCATTATGGATAATCCATTAAATTATGGAATTCATTATCGTAAAAGAGATTTGTATCCACCTATACCGACAGAAAAAATAATTGTTGACACTAATATTACCGACCTTGCTTCATTTGCAATTGATAGAGATTTGAATTACAAAATGTTGAAATATTTTAATCCTTGGCTTCGTCAAAATTCAATAACAATTACACTATCAAAAATATACGCTTTAACAATTCCTCAAAAAGGTTATCGCGATTTAAATAAAATATGGTTAGATTCAGGAATACTTGAACAAGAAAATACTGATACAACATCAATTAACAACCCGATTGATATCGGAACTAAAAAGATTAAATAAAAATGGCAGAGGAACTTGCTGTAAAAAGGCAGGAAAACATTGAGATTATTGGTGCAAGAGTTCATAATTTAAAAAACATTTGCCTTACAATTCCACGAAATAAACTTACAGTAATTACCGGATTAAGCGGTAGCGGTAAATCGTCTTTAGCATTCGATACTATTTATGCCGAAGGTCAACGTCGCTACATCGAAACATTTTCGGCTTATGCACGAAGTTTTATTGGAAGTTTAGAACGTCCTGATGTAGATAAAATCACAGGATTAAGCCCTGTTATTGCTATTGAGCAAAAAACAATTAACCGAAACCCTCGCTCAACTGTTGGAACAACTACCGAAATTTACGATTTTTTAAGATTATTATTTGCTCGGGCATCTGAAGCATTTTCGTATGTTACCAGCGAAAAAATGGTAAAATATTCCGAAGTTCAGATAAATGTAATAATTAAAGAGCAATTTAAAAATAAAGAAATTTTAATTTTAGCTCCGCTTATTAAAGGTCGTAAAGGGCATTATCAAGAACTTTTCGACCGTTTTAGAAGAAAAGGATTTCTTTATGTTAGAATTGACGATGAAATTAAAGAAATTAAATATGGATTAAAAGTTGACCGTTACAAAATTCATAACATTGAACTTGTAATTGATAGAACTTTTGTAAATAATTCGTCTGAAAAAAGACTGAGAGAATCTGTGCAAATTGCTATGAAACAAGGCAATGGAATTTGTTTGATTATCGAGAAAGAAACTAATAAAATCAGGTACTTTAGTCGTTCGTTTATGTGTCCCACAAGTGGAATTTCGTATAACGAGCCAGCTCCTCACTCTTTTTCATTTAACTCACCACAAGGTGCCTGCCCGCATTGCAATGGTTTAGGAAGATTTTCAAGAGTAGATTTAAAAAAAATTATTCCCGATAAAACAATTTCAATTGCACATGGAGGTTTTACTCCGCTTGGAAAATACAAGAGTTCATTAATTTTTTGGCAACTCGAGGCAATTGCTTCAAAATATGATTTTTCACTTAAAACTCCTATCCAGGATATTTCTGAAGACGCATTAAATGTATTGTTATATGGTTCTGGTGAGACTTTCAGACTTCAAGGCAATTATCCTGGAATTGCATCAAATTATTTAATTAACTGGGAAGGTATTGTAAATTACATTTTAATTCAGCATCACGAATCAACTTCGCAAAAAGCCATTCAATGGTCAAACGATTTTGTTGTTGAGGAAATTTGTCCCGAATGCAATGGTGCCCGATTAAAAAAAGAATCGCTTTTTTTTAAAATTGATAATAAAAACATTTCTGAATTATCTCAAATGAATCTTTCCGATTTATATGAGTGGCTTAATAATATTGAAGAAAGAATTTCGGAAAAGCAAGCTACAATTGCCCGTGATGTGTTAAAAGAAATTCGTAACCGCCTAAAATTTATTCTTGATGTAGGAATTGATTATTTGAATTTAAATCGCCCTGCATCATCACTGTCTGGTGGTGAAAGTCAACGTATTCGGCTTGCAACTCAAATTGGAAGCAAATTAGTTAATGTTTTATATATACTTGATGAACCAAGCATTGGCTTACATCAGCGTGACAATAAACGACTTATCGAATCGTTAAAACAATTGCGTGATGCAGGAAATACCGTTATTGTGGTTGAACATGATAAGCAGATGATTATGTCTGCCGATTATGTTGTTGATATGGGACCTTTTGCAGGTCAAAACGGCGGTGAAGTTGTTGCAGAAGGTGCACCAAGCGAAATAATTAACGGACAAGGACTTACAGCCGACTATTTAAGCTTGCGAAAAAATATTAATGTTCCGGAAACCCGACGAAATGGTAATGGTTTAATTTTGTCGTTAAAAGGAGCAAATGGCAACAATTTAAAAAATGTTGATATTGATTTGCCCTTAGGTAAATTTATTTGTGTTACAGGAGTTTCCGGCAGCGGTAAATCAAGTTTAATAAAAGAAACACTTCAGCCAATATTATCAAAACATTTTTATCGTTCATTACGAAATCCACTTCCATATAAAAATATTACCGGACTTGAAAATATTGATAAAGTAATTGAAGTTGACCAATCTCCCATTGGACGAACACCTCGTTCAAATCCAGTTACTTATACGCAAATATTCACTGATATAAGAAAATTATTTGAAGAAATGCCGGTATCAAAAATAAGAGGATACAATGCAGGCAGATTCTCATTCAATGTAAAAGGTGGACGTTGCGAAAGTTGTGGCGGAGCAGGTGTTAAAACTATTGAAATGAATTTCCTGCCCGATGTTTATGTAACGTGTACCGAATGTAATGGAAAAAGATATAATCGCGAAACTCTTGAAGTCAGATACAGGGGAAAAACAATTAGCGATGTTCTTGAATTAAATGTAAAACATGCTACAGATTTTTTTGAAAATATTCCAAAAATTCATAACAAATTACAAGCTCTGGTTGATGTGGGATTAGGATATATTACACTTGGACAATCATCTGTTACCCTTAGTGGTGGAGAAGCACAAAGAATTAAATTAGCAGCCGAATTTACAAAAAAAGATACCGGAAAAACTTTGTATATTTTAGATGAACCTACAACCGGTCTGCATTTCGAAGATGTCAGAATTTTAATGAATGTACTTAACAAATTGGTTGACAAAGGAAATACTATAATTGTAATTGAACATAATTTAGACGTTATTAAACAAGCCGATTATATAATTGACATGGGATTGGAAGGCGGAAACCGTGGAGGAAATATTATAAGTGCAGGTACTCCCGAAGAAATTGTTCAGAAAAATAATGGCTATACTGCAAAATTTTTATTAGAGGAACTGAAAATAAATAAAAGTAAATACTCAGACTCTGTTCTTTTTAGCCACAGACTATACCAATTTTAAAAAATGTTTCATTGTTATCATTGTTAAATCTTTTAGTTTATGATTCTATATTCATAGTTCTCCTGCATAGGCAGGACTTCAATTAACATTTTTATAAACAATGAACAATGAAATTGTTAAATGGTTAAATGTCCCCCTTTTTGAAGAGGGTAGGGGGGATGAGAATAATGAAACAATTTCCTTATACCTTATACCACTATACCTTATAAATTAAAAATGCTGAAATTATGGACAAACTCTATTTAACAATATGGCAATGAAACAATTTATATTTACTTTTGTTGCCGAATAGTAATAAATAATACTTTAAATAATAAGTAACTATTCAGTATAAGAATTATCACGCAAAGGCGCAAAGAACGCAAAGAAAATAGAAAAAGAAAATATAGAAAACGCTCAAAATGATGAAATACGAAATAGAATTGTTTATATGATTTACAAATTGTTAGTTCGCAAAGAAAAAAATCATTAATGATTTTTTTAAACTCTGCGAGCTTAAAACTTTGCGGGCATTGCGTCTTTGCGTGAATAATATTTGCGGGAAATATGATACGAACTTAACAAAAAATTATAGTAATTTTGACACTGATTAGTTACAATAATAATAATCCGCACTCTATCGAAAATAAATTAATAGAAATATGAATACATCTGAAGATAAGCTCATTAAAGCATTTGAAAATAAAGATTGGAACGTTATTAAAACGCACGATTCGTGGCAAATTTTTAAAATAATGTCCGAATTTGTTCAAGGTTTCGAGAAACTTTCTAAAATTGGACCTTGTGTTTCTATTTTTGGTTCGGCACGAACAAAACCCGATAACAAATATTACAAGTTAGCCGAGGAAATTGCATATAAACTAACTCAATTAGGTTATGGAGTAATTACAGGCGGCGGACCAGGTATTATGGAAGCTGGAAACAAAGGAGCAAAACTTGGTGGTGGAAATTCTGTTGGAGTTAATATTGTGCTCGAATTTGAACAACATCCAAACCCTTATATTGATATGGATAAACTTATTCATTTCGATTATTTCTTTGTTAGAAAAGTAATGTTTATGAAATATGCTCAGGGATTTATTGTATTGCCCGGTGGCTTTGGAACTTTTGATGAGTTATTTGAATCTATTACTTTAATTCAAACTAAAAAAATTGCACCATTCCCAATTGTTTTAGTTGGAAAATCGTACTGGCAAGGTTTAATGGAATGGGTAAAAAAATCAGTATTAAACGAAGAACATAACATTTCGCAAAACGATTTGGATTTATTCGCTGTTGTCGAAACTTCCGAAGAAGCTGTAAATCATATTCATGATTTTTATCAAAAATATGTTCATAAACCTAATTTTTAGAACCCCTTTCAAATTCGATAGCGAACTGATTAGCAATTTATACTAAAAACGGGATTCACCACGCTGGATAATCTGTTGGATAACGATAGATAAAATTATACAATAAACATCTTTCCAAATAAATTATTGCAAAATTATATATATTGCCACGACCTTTAGGTC
>Ga0154308_1044_pt1 | contig 15839 bp, 8 predicted proteins | sample RifGroA2_FD_105602 | JGI IMG/M metagenome (GOLD analysis project Ga0154308, IMG submission 105602) | Bacteroidetes bacterium GWA2_32_17
TAAAAATGCTTCTGTCATTTGTTCTGATAATAGCTTCCATAATATTTTATTTTGTTGTAAAAATAATGATTTTATTTTAATTCTAAATTTATTTAATTCTGTTAAAATGTATTTTGTTGTATTGTGGCAAGATGCCAAAAGAATAATCACTCGCAGGATGCGAGCGATTGCGGAGTTGTTTTTTTTCATAATGGTTAATATTTTAAGGTATATTTAAGGAAAAAGTTTTTTATAAAACCTAAATTCAAGTAATTAATGCAACTTTTTAAGAGGAGAAAAAATATTGTAAATTTATTTTTAAAAATATAAAATATATTTTATTATTATTAAAAAATAATTATTTTTGCACATTAAAAAGTGGAGTTCAGTAACCACTCAAAAAAACGGGGCTATACTTAAAAGCCGTACCAGTAAAGAATTAAAATAAATATGAAAATGAAAAAAAGTGTATTTTTAACTACAATTGCAGTTGCAGGACTTGTAGTAGCAACATTTGCTCAGCCAAAAGACGGAAAAACCGATATTAAGTATCGGAGAAGTTCATTGCACACAATGATTGTTGAGTCAGAAAATTTTCCACAAAAGGAAACTATTCTTAAGGCGTTTAATACCGCTCCTTTTCCCGATAAGTATAATAATCACTCAATTGATGAGAAATCTTTCGACCAAAAAAAATACCCTTTAACAAAGGAAGAAAAAGCAGGATTATATAAAGAAAAATCAAAAATGGGTAAGGCAGCATCTAATGCAGCAGATGCTAAAACTGATTCAGCTTCAATTGAATTAGCTACACAAATCGAAAAGTACCTGAAACAAAATAAAGTTGCCAACAAATTGGTTGCTAAATGGTTTAACAGACAAGCGGATGGGTCGTTTGACATGAATTTAATTGGAGATAGAGGTTCGTATAATGCTTCCGAAATGCAGGCAAACATTGCAAAAGGTTCAGCAAGGGGAACATCATCTTTGGCTGATGCCGGAATCGAATTAATTGGAAATACATTTGTTGTAATATCCAAATTTAATTTTGTAAATAATGAAGTAGTTGCTGCTATTACAAGAGATGCTGCAAAAATTGCAGCAGGTAAAATTAAAATTCCTGCTGCTCAAACTGCTGCGTTAAAGTCTGCTGATGAAGCTTACGAAAAAGCTAAAGAAGGATATTCTGTTTGGGCTACCTCATTCTTATATAAATTAACATGGAACGATTCAACTGAAGCTGTATTCTACAATGATTTATGGATGGATAAATCGAAAATAGACTCAAAGAAAAAAGAAGCATTTGACAATACAGATTTATTTAAACTTGAATTTATAGGAGATGAGAAAGCAGTAGGTTTGGTTTTATTTTCATTAAAAGAAAAAAGAACAGAAGAACAAATCATCGAAAAAGCTACTATAAGAACTATTGATGCCGTTTATGCGAAACTTCAGAAAAAATATGATGTTTTTAAACCTAAAGTACCTCTTTTTTCGGGAGACCCTATTACAGCAAAAATTGGTATGAAAGAAGGATTAGAAGGTGGTGAAAAATTTGAAGTTCTTGAACAAACGATTGATGCAAAAACAGGTTTAACTATGTATGTAAGCAAAGGAACTATAAAAGTTGATGATAAATTAATTTGGGATAACAGGTATAACGCAGCAGATGAACCACCAACTACAGAGGCAGGAACACCAGCCATTAATTGTACAACATTTAGTGGAGGAAAGAAATTTTATTCCGGAATGTTAATTAAACAGTTAAAATAAATTCAATTAATCACTTAAATAAATTGTAAAATGAAAACAATCTTATTAAAAACAAACTTGTTATTTTTGATGATAATAGGTTTTTCTGTTGCATTAAATGCACAGGCAAAAAAGAAAGCCGATAAAGCTACTGCCGAATGGAGGTATGAAGTTGAATGTGTATCTACCGGTGCTTCAGGTTCTTATTTAGTAAAAGTATGGTCATACTCAAAAAAACCAGATGTTGCTATTAATCAAGCAAAGAAAAACGCAGTTCATGGTATTATTTTTAAAGGATTTACTGGCAGTGGTGCAGGATGTACTCAAAAGCCATTGGCAAACGACCCTTCTCTTGAACAACAAAAAGAAGAGTTTTTTAGTGATTTTTTTGCTGATGGTGGCAAGTATATGAAATTTGTAAGTGTTAGCGGTGATGGTTCAATTGCTGCCGAAGATAGAATAAAAGTTGGTAAAGAATATAAAATCGGAGTAGTTGTATCTGTATCTAAAGACGAACTTCGAAAAGATTTAGAAGCTGCAGGAATTATTAAGTCATTAAATTCAGGATTTTAAACTTTTAACACTCTACATTATGAAAAGCAAACTATTAATTATTGCCGTTTGTGTTTTTAGCGTTTTTTTTATGTGGAATTGTAAACCACAAAAAAGAATAGCAGCAAATTACACTTTCAAAACAGAATGCCTGGGCGTAGAAATGGATGGTTCTCAAACATTAAAAAGCTGGGGCAATGGACGAAACAGAGCTGATGCCATTGAACAAGCTTATAAAAATGCTGTAAGAGATGTACTCTTTACAGGTATTAGCAATGGCAAGTCGGAATGTAATGTTAAACCCGTTATTTTTGAAGTAAATGCTCAGGAAAACCACGAAGATTATTTTAATAAATTTTTTGCCGATGGAGGTGCTTATAAAGAGTTTGTATCTGAGAAAGACGGTTCGAAATATCATACAGAAGTAATAAAAGAGCGAAAACAATCGGGTTCTCAAGAAAAATATGGTGTAGTTGTTCGCGTACTTAGAGCTGAACTTATCGCAAAAATGAAAACCGACGGCATTCTTAAAAGCGGTTCATCAACTCAAAACACTTCTACATCAAATACGAATAATAACAATGATGAACCTCAATTCCGTGGTGGTGGCGACCCGCTGTCGGGACTAAATGTAAAAAATACCGAAGTAAAACCCATCCAAATAGGAAATTATTATGCTCTAATAATAGGTATTGATAATTATTCGGGCGAATGGCCTAAACTTAAAAATGCTGTTGCTGATGCTAAAGCAATTGAGACTTTATTAAAAACGAAATATCAGTTTAGCAGTTTTCATACTTTATATAACGAACAGGCTACCAGAGAAAATGTTATAAAAGAATTTGAATGGTTGGTAAAGAACGTGAAATTAACCGATAATCTGCTGATTTATTATTCGGGGCATGGAGATTTCAAACAGGAGCTTAATAAAGGGTACTGGGTTCCTGTTGATGCTACAACACTTTCGACTTTAAATTTCGTTTCCAATAACGATATTCAAACATTTTTAGGTGGAATAAAATCAAAACATACTCTTTTGATAGCCGATGCCTGTTTTAGCGGTGATATTTTCAGAGGAAAAACCGTTACAATTCCTTACGAAAATTCCGACAAGTATTATACAAAAGTCTATAACCTGCCTTCACGAAAAGCCATTTCATCAGGTGGAATTGAGCCAGTAATGGATGGTGGTAAAGAAGGGCACTCGGTTTTTGCTTATTATCTTTTAAAAACCCTTAACTCAAATACAAGCAAATATTATGACGCCAGCCAACTTTACGAAAATATTAAAATTCCAATAGTTAACAATTCTGAACAAACACCTAACTTTCAGCCGATAAAAGATAGCGGCGACGAAGGCGGACAATTTCTTTTTATACTTAAAGAAAAGACGGAAATCAAAAAACCATAAACAAATGAGAAAATTTAAAAAAGAAAGTTTCGGGTTTTTACAACTTCAAACCAAAAACAATAAACTTTTTTGAACAGTAAACTTAATCAGTAGGCAGTAAACAATGAACAATAAAATAAATAATTTATCTTAAATTTAAAACAGAAAATAAAATGAAAATTAAAATTAACACAACACTATTAGCCGCTTTTATGCTGCTATGTGTAAGTTCGGCTTTTCCGCAAGCCAAAAAACCAACCATTATGATATTACCAAGTGATGTTTGGTGTAATACAAATGGCTATATGATTGAATTTGACAACCAAGGTACTAAAGTAAAAGTTCCTGATTATAAGAAAGCTTTTCAGGAAAATGCAGATTTACTTTTAGTTATTAGTAAAATTAATGGATTAATGGCAGATAGAGGTTTCCCATTAAAAAATGCTGAATCAGTGTTGAAAAGTTTAGCTAACGAAAGTGCCGAAGATGCTATGTTAACCAGCAAAGGTGGTGCAGGCGTTGTTGAAAGCCCTATTGACAAACTAAAGAAAAGTGCTAAAGCTGACATTATTATGCAGCTTACATGGACAGTTAACACTACTGGTCCTAAAAAATCTATTACATTTAACTTACAAGGATTAGATTCTTATACCGATAAACAAATTGCAACTGCTGCCGGTACAGGTGCTCCATCATTTTCGGCTGAACTGCCTGTTTTATTAGAAGAAGCCGTTCTTGCTCACCTTGACCTTTTTAATAATACGTTACAAGCTCATTTTACTGATATGTTTGATAATGGAAGAGAAATAACTATCAGAATTAAAAAGTTTGATTCATGGGAGAATGACCTTGAAACAGATTATGAAGGGAAAGAATTAAGTGCACAAATTGAAGATTGGCTTGCAAAAAACACTGTTAAAGGACGTTTTAGCACAACTGATGCTACCGATAATATGATGTATATCGAACAAGTACGTATTCCTCTTTATGATGAAACAGGTAAAGCTATTGATGCCAGAGGATTTTGCAAGGGCTTACAAACCTATTTGAAAAATCCACCTTATAGCATTGTAAATAAACTTATGATGAAAGGATTGGGACAGGCAACAATAGTATTAGGTGATAAATAATTAAAAACAATAACATAATGAAAAAGTATAAATTTATTTTATTCATGACTTTTGTGTTAAGTATTAGTTTTGTGCAAGCTCAAACTACTACAGGAAAAATGTCTGACAAAGGCAGGTTAGCTCTTGCAGTATGGGTGCCCGATCAGATTGAAAATATGCCGGTAATTGCTAAGAAAAACTTAGAAAATAAACTTAACCAAATAATTACAGCCAACGGAATGGGTGGCGATGCAATGAACTCAAGATTCATTATTTCAGCTAATGTAGTTGTAACAACTAAAGACATTACTCCCACTGCTCCTCCTATGCAGGCATACACTTTAGATGTTACACTTTATATTGGTGATGGTTTCGAAGGTAAAAGTTTTGCCAGCTATACAACTACTTGTAAAGGTGTTGGCGATAATGAAACCAAAGCATATAATGCAGCTTTAAAAAATGTAAAGACAAGCGACCCTAATTATCAGACTTTTATTGAAAAAGGCAAAACAAAAATAATTGAGTATTACAATGCTCAATGTGATTTCATTATTAAAGATGCTAAAAGTCTTGCAGGTATGAATAAATTTGACGAAGCCATCTGGAAATTAACATCTGTGCCTGATGCCTGCACTGAATGCTGGAATAAATGTATGGCAGCTGTTGCTCCTATTTTTCAACAGAAAATTGATTTTGACTGTAAAACAAAACTTACCGAAGCTACTAATATTTGGAATGCAGGTCAAAGTTGGGATGCTGCTCAATCTGCTGGTACTATTCTTGCAACCATTGACCCAAAAGCTTCCTGCTTTAATGAATCTAAAGCTTTATCAGATAAAATCGCAAAAAGGATTAAAGAAGTTGATAAACGTGAATGGGATTTTAAATATGATAAAGAAATTGGTCTTGAAAGAGATATGATTAAAGCATACCGCGATGTTGGTGTTGCATGGGGTAACGGTCAACCACAAAATGTAACTTATAAAAGCTTGTGGTAATATAATATTTTGATATTTCTTTAATCCCCATTGACTTATGACAATGGGGATTTTTGTATAGTAATGTGCATTAAATAGGGTCTGCTGAAAAACTCAATGGGGCTAAAGCCCGGATTTTTTAATTCATTTTAACCTGACATAAAAGTCAGGGATATTCAACATTCTGAAATGCTGTTTGTTACAGCATTTACTAACTTCTCTATAAATGGTGAAGAATAAAGTTCGTATTAAAAACGAGCTTTAGCCCAACTTTCAAATGCAAAGAATTTTACGCTTTTAGTGAAAATCCTTTGCACTTTAAAAAAGCATTTACTCCATAATATTCTATATTACTGAATGATAATATTTATTCAGCAAGCCCTATATAGTCCGAGTGTTAATTCTTAAAAACAATAACACTCGCATAATCAACTATATATAATTTATTTTAAAATTTTTGCAACTTTTTTATTTCTTTTTCGTATTAAAAATCTGAAAGACCAATTTTTTTTTTAATTTTTAAGCAAGTGTTTAGTTTGCTAAAAAATTATTTTTTGTTCGTTGAAAATTAATTATTCTAAAATATATTTTATATGAAAAATCTATTTTACTTCCAAAAACAAAGTTTACAAAAAAACAGCAACGTCATTGTAACTTTCGGAAAGTTCTCAATCGCACCCGCTCGCATCCTGCGAGTGAGTACCTCTATAACATTGTACACAATAGCGTGTTGCATGCTCTTACTTTTGCAAATAAATAGCACCCTTGCCCAATCCGGATGGAAATGGAGTTCGGCTTTAAATGCTGCCTCACAGGGTGATGCTTTTGGGACATCTAATGACCAAGCATTGCTAATTATGGTAAACAATGCACTTGCCTTGAAAATAAATCCTGGTGGTAGTGTATTAATAAATTCGTTGTCAAATAATGGAAACGGAATTGTTACTTATGATAATACAGGCAAATTAGTTCCTGCAATTTTTCCAAATGATGCCACAAAAGTATTTCTTGGAAATGGAACATGGGGCTATGCCGGATGGAAAATTTCAGGTAACGATGTGGTACAAACAACAACAGGCACAGTAGGTATTGGAACAAGTACTCCTGATACAAATTATAAACTCGATATTGTTGGTAATACAAATATTACAGGAAATTTTACAACCACTGGCAGCATAAAATCAGGAGCTTTTACAGGTTATGGAAATGGCGTAGTATTTTATGACAGTACCGGAACAATAATTCCCAATACTTTACCCGGAAATAACTCGCAGGTACTTCTCGGTAACGGAACATGGGGCTATACCGGCTGGCAAATTTCGGGCAACGATGTAGTTCAAATAACAACAGGCACAGTAGGTATTGGAACAAGTACTCCTGATTCAAATTATAAACTTGATATTGTTGGCAATACAAATGTTACAGGGAATTTTACCACAGGCAGTATAAGAGCGGGAGCATTTAATGGTTTTGGAAAAGGTATTGTATTTTACGACAGTACCGGAACATTTATCCCTAATACTTTATCCGGAAATGCCAACGAAGTATTAACCGGTGCAGGTACCTTTACACAATTACCTGCTACAAGCGGTTGGCAAGTGCTAAATAGCAACATTGTTACAACGGCAAGCGGAAATGTGGGCATAGGAACAACGGATCCGATAGCAAAACTTCACGTATTAGGCGATGCCATTATTACAGGCGGAATATTAACAAGTCAGTTAATTATGAGCGATAAACTTCAATCGTTTAATATAGAAAGCGACACGGCACGCACATGGTTATCTGTTGCACAAAAAATATTAAGCGAGGATGTACAAAGCGTAACAGCCAAAATTGATACCATGCAGTCAAAACAAACAAAATCCTCATCTATTGTAAGCGATTCGTTAATAAGTGCAAAAGCTACTATAGATAGTATTAAAGCTCAGACAATAATTGCCGATACAGTACGAACAGCTCAGCTAAATACCGACAGCATAAAAGTTGTTAAAGCAAAAGCCGAAGCTGTAAGTATAGGCGGAGCCGTTAATCTGGCAAACGAAAAACTTGCCGTTGTGGGTAATACAGGTATTTATGGCAATTTTAATGTTACAGGCAACATAAAAACAGCAGGTAGTTTAACTTTTGCAGGAGATAAAGTAATATCATATCAACCAACAACTGGTGGTTTTGGTAACTATTGTTTTGGAACGGGACCTCCACCTGCTGAACTTGACCAATGTTTAACCCCACCTATGCCAACAAATGAATTTGCGTTTCACGGAAGATATACATCGTGGGGATATGCAGGTAATAATTCTTCTAATCCTGTTAATGTTATGCAAATGGGGTTCGATGGTGCAAATGGTATTATAGATGTTGCAGGTACAAGTTCAAGTGGAGATCCAAAACTTTTAATAAATTATTACTGTGGTAAAGATGTTATTGTTGGAGGTGGCGGACCAGATGAAAATAATCCAAATTTACCTTCAACAGGAACTTTCAAATCCAGACATAGCGCCTATCTTGCTACTATAGATGGCAGCGTTGGAATTGGAACAACAACACCAGGAGCAACACTTGATGTTGCAGGTAATCTAAAAATCAGAACTTTAGACCCGCCTGCAAGTAGTAATTATACTGTTCTGGTTGCTGATAATAATAATATAATTGGGGAAAAAAGTTTAACAGATATTGGCGATAATTTGGGAAACCATACAGCAACTACTAACTTAAATATGGCAGGACATATTATTTATAATTCCATTTTAACTGATGCATTAATAGTATCTAATGCCGATAATGGAGCAGGAATTTATATGTATGGAAATGACTATTCGGTATCTGAAAATGAATGGCGTAAAGGTTCTATTAGTTTTATTTCAAAAGGACTAAATGGTGATTTTAGATTTACAAATAGTGATGGATGGGTTGGTTTAATGACTATTAAAGCTGATGGAAGAGTTGGTATTGGAACAGCTTCACCATTAGCAAAACTCCATGTTGCTGGTACTGGTATTTTTAACGATAATGTGGGGATAGGCACAAATACACCTACTTCTGCTTTACATATTCAAGGAAGTTCAACTGATAAATCTCAAATTATAATTGACAATGTATCTGCACCATTTTCTTCGTTAAAAATTCACAGTAACAATGGCATTGGTTACTTTTCAAGTAATAATGATGCTGTAATTTGCATTGATAATGATAATAACTCAAGTCAGGAAGGCTTTTATGTAATTTCTAACCAAAATGATATTTCTGCTGTCGGTGCTAAACAATTGTTTTCAGTAAACAATAGCATTACAAAAGTAATTGGGAAGTTTTATGTGTCATCAAGTACTATGAATTCTGACATTAACACAAAAATTGAAGGAAACGGTTACATTACATGTAGAAAAGTTATTGTTAAAGTAACAGGAAATATTGGTGACTTTGTTTTTAACAATAATTACAAAGTACCAACATTATACGATGAAGAACAATACTATAAAACCCATAAACATTTAAAAGGAATTCCATCTGCTAAGGAAGTTTTTGAAAAGGGTATGGATGTTGACCAATTTATTTCATCGCTATTGCAAAAACTTGAAACTTCGGTTATACAAAATGTGGAGCAACAAAAAGAACTTGATAAGCTTAAAGAACAATTCAATAAATTGCAAAAAAAAGTAGAACAACTTAAAAAATTTTAAAGCTATGAAAACTATTTTAACAGCAGTTATTCTGTTTATAGGTTGCTCTGCTTTTGCTCAGGAAGATGAGAATATAAAGTCAGGCACTCCTATAAATTCCGGTTTTGTTTTTATTGATGGAAAATATATTGAACCACCTTATGAGGTTAAACGAAAAGGGTTGGCTATATATATTAATGGAATACAAGTAACAAAGGAACTGGAAGATGAGAAGAAACCAATTGAATGTAATACAAGATTAGGTATTCCTCCTTGTATTAATAAGCTATCAACATCTAAAGAGTGGAATAGTTGCAAATTGCAAAATTCAGATGTTCCCTATCTTTTAGCAATGGGAAATTATTATATTACTCATTACGAATTCGATCTGGCACTAGATAGCATTATTAATTTTTATAGAAATTTGCCAAATGTTGCAAGTTTAGTAAATTATGATAAAGAAATATGGGAAATTACACTTTATAATGGTGATAAATTTAAAATGTTATTTGGTGGTCCTGTATTAAGAAAAAAAAGTAAAAAATGGGGTCCAAATGGTACAGGACCTGCTTCAAAAGACGAATTGAAGAAAAGGATTAATCAAGAAAGTGAAATTATTGAAAAAAATTTATTGTCTAATTATATAATAGTATTAGATACTACTAATGCTAATAATAAGTTATTACTTTTATCAGATAATAAACATTTGAAATATTTTTACTCAATAATTCAAAATAATAATCTTATAATAGAACAAAAAGCGGATAGCCTTAAAAGTATGTTGATAGGTAACCCGAATTTTATTAAGAAATTTATAGAAAAACATCAAACTTCTCCTACATTTGATAAAAGAATAAAGTTGATTTTAGATTCTAAAGAAATAAATGACAATTCAAACGATAAAGAATTAAATGATTTACCATCCAATAAAGAAATAAATAATAAATCATTCAGTAAGGAAACAAATAACAAAACAACCAGTAACAAAAAAAATGATTTAAAAAAAGGAGGTGCAAAGACTATTGGAACATATTCTCCATCCAGAAAAGAAATATTTGCTTATTGCAGTGGCTCATGGGATGATGCGTTTTCATCTTTCCAAACTGAAGTAGATGACATTACAGGATATATTGAATATGAAGACTATACATATAATCAAGCTAATATTTTTGATGATAATACTCCAAATGATGATGATTTTGGAACTTGTACTTATGCAAATTTGAAACTAATGAAAGATGCAGGATTTTTATATCTTGCTACACACGGGGTACTATCAGGAGTGTTATTTGTTTATGCTACATCACCATCTGCTATAACAGGGTGGAGTCAAGGATCTCCTTTAATTATCCCCGTACAAATTCCACCACTGGAATATCCTGTAGAATGGGATATAAATTTGGACTTATGGGCAGCCGCTTCAAATGCAAATTGGGCACAGACATATTGGGAACCTGACCATACAGCTAACAACACAATATCTATATTATCTAGTTGTTACAGTGTACCAAATGGTTGGGTTAATGCTTGCGGTGGTGGAATAACTTTTGGTTATGAAGATGAAACTGAGTATTATGGTGTAATTGAGAACAACGAAGAACTTTTAAAACGAATGAATGGTAAATTCGATTCCGGAACTCATAGAGAAGCTTCAGATGCATATAATTATATGCCGGTTCATAATTATGGTTTTAGTTATGTTGCAAATAATAAAATTACTCTTTGCCCTTCACCTACATCATATACTACATTTGTGCCAGCAGCAAATACCGGTGTTGCAAATTTTGATTTAGATACTTATTGCGATGCAAGCCAAGACCCAAGTTTAGCACTTGTACCTGAACTTGTTACCGGTGGTGGTGAATTTACGAATATTCATTGGGATAATGTAACCTCAGAAGGTCTGTCAAATTCAATTAAATTTACATGGTTTGTAGATGATCATTGTAAATATAAAATGCACGTTAATCCTGATTATATAAGAACAAAGAGTCCAACAGGTGAATATCACCGTTTAGATTTTAATGGAGTTACACCTATTGAATCAACTCCATATTATTATTTTCAAACTCCATATTTTACGCCAAATGTAAGTTTTACTAACCAACAAACAAACGGAACACTATCAGTTCAATTTAATGGAAGTTCTAATTTAGGAACTTCGGCAAATTATACATGGAATTTTGGCGATGGCACTTCCGAAGTATCAGGCTCAGGTTACTTATTTTATAATTATACACATACTTATACATCAGCAGGTGTTTATTCTGTTAAATTAACCGTTTCAAGTGGTACAATTACAAAGAGCATAATTAATCAGGTTTTTGTTATTGACCCAACACAAAATACTCCTGTTTTAGATGTTTATTGTAATACGTCTATTTCTACTCCCAATATTAACGAAAGTGTTAATATAACAGCGAATATATCTACCGGCTATATTTTTGGACATAATTACCATTATTTTTTTGAAATCTCGGATGATAACAACTTTTACTATGTTGATGATAGGTTTTCTACTGCAGCTATGGAAGATATAAATTACTCATTTAGTATATTAGGAACATACAGAATACGTATAATTGTTTACGACAATACTGACGAAACTTTTTGGGGTTTTTGCGAACAACTTTTAACTATTAACGACCCTTTCCCTTGTGGCAGTTTAACTGCTGATTTTGATTTTTCACCATTGAATCCCTTTGAAGATGAGTATGTATATTTTACTGAACAAACTTCTGGAGGTTCACCACCATACTATTGGTGCTGGTATTTTTTACCTGAAGTAAACAGTGGAGATCCACAACCAGGCGATGCAATAAAGTGTATTGATGGAGCTTTTCATACTAGCGGTAATCCCGGTATTAAATTTGGCTATACTTATGGTACTTACCCAATACATTTAATTGTAACAGATAACACAGGATGTGCGGTAGAAGTAGTAAAGTATTTGAGCGTTCGCTTCTTTTACGGTAATTATGTAAGTTACGATATTGTTAGCTATATTGAGCCAGAATATAACCCAATTAGAATTCGTTTAAGCGAAGATGGACATCCTTGCCCTGTTCACATATCACCATATATTGATGGGTATTATGGAATAAATGTATCTAATTATTTTTGGCCAAATACATGGACAGATATTTATTGGAAGGTTTTTAATTCTGTAAAAGAACATATTTGGAGTAATAATATTGCTGATGGTGAAGAAATCTATTGTAACTATACGCATCCTGATTATACTGCATATAATGTTCAAATATCTGTTTTTAATGCTGTAAGTTTTGATTATGGTTTTAACCAACAAGGTAGTTATTTTGTACAAATGGAAGCAAATCTACATGATAATATTCAAAACCACGATTTTACAATAAATGCAGGAAAATATGTAGAAGTTATTGATTGTAATTTACTGTCAGAATTCGTATCATCAACCAATCCATTTACTAATGCAGTTATTAACTTACCTTATGTTTCGGCAGGTAGTTTTTTACTTACCAGTACAATTAATAACTATATTAACTCCCATGAAGTTGAACTAATTGCATGTAACGAAATAATTTTAGATGGCGACTTTCAAACTGGGAATTACGATTTTGTTGCTGGTGGTGGTTTAATTGAACCATGTTGGTATGGTCAAACGACAAAAAAAGATACAATTATTTTAAATTCTGCCAACACCAACAAAAATATTGTAAATGCTTATCCTAACCCGTTTGATAAATATATTACGATTGATTATAAAGTATCGGATAAAGAAAACATAATAATAAAAATTGAAAATTCGTTAGGCGAAGTAATAACTGAAAAATTAATTAAAGAATTACCCGATAACGAAAATCAAATAATTATTAATACTCAGAAATTAACACCCGGAATATATTTTATTCTTTTTCAGAATGCTGATTTTTCTAAAATTTTTAAGGTTGTTAAAACAAGCGTTCTTTAATAAAATCAATAATCAATTAATATGAAACCATTAATATTAATCTTATTTACTATATTTTACCTTTCGTCGCAGGCACAATTATTTCTCGAAATTTCAAACGGATATGCAATACCCATTAAAAAATCCACATTACCAACACCTTGGCAAAATCTGACAACTTATAATTATTATAAACAAAGTAATTCTGGCGTAGAATTGATTGAAAATGACACATCTTATAATGATATTAAAAAAAGTTTTGGTGTAGGATACAATGTTTCAGGAGGATTAACTTATTTCTTTAATAAATATTTGGGATTAAATTTGGGCTATACATATAGTAACGATTCTTTGACTTTTAGTAAAAACAAATATCAAAAATCATTTACATTCATAACAGAATATCTCTCGCATAATATTAGTTCTAATATTACTGAAATTGATTATTCAATTAACAGTATTAATCATAAATTATTTGCCGGAATTACTTTGCAATTGCCTGTTAATAAATTTGTTCCTTATGTTAAAGGTGGTATAACAGTAAATAACAGAACTCTTTTAATTAAATCAACTTACATTTACGACTCTTATAATGGTTATCATCCTTATGCATATCCACGTGTTAATAATTATATAGTTGAGGAATATACCAATCCATGGAAATTATCTTATTCTGCATCCATTGGATCCAAATATAATTTTAAAAATTTTGCTGTGTTTTTTGAAACAAGTTTTATTTTCGATAAATTCAAACCATCTAAAGGAAAAATAAAAGAAGTTTATTTAGAAGACCATACGTTAGATTCAAAAGTACCAAAAGTAGGAGATAATATAACTTTTCTTGATAAAAGCGAAGCTAATTCTCAAACATTGGGATATGAAATTGACCCATGGCTTAATACTTCACCAGGATATAACAATACGTACAGTACAAATCGCATTAATAATTCTTATAATTTTTCTCTCGTAAACTTTAGTATAGGTATTCAATATAAAATTCCTTCAAACAAAACTGAGTTCTTAAAATTAAACGAATCTTTTATTTCGCATTTATTTTTCGAAATATCAAACGGTTATGCTTTCTCTTTGCAAAAAAAAAAACTTCCAATCCCTTATTTTAATGGAAGCGAAAACGCATATTTAACTAAAGAACCTCTTTATGACTCCATTAACCATTATTATCGTTATTTTACAGATCATACTACAATAAAAAACAATCCTGCAAAAATGAATTTTGGTACAGGTTATAATATTAATGGCTCAATTGGATACTACATAGGTAAATATTTAGGTTTATCAATTACATATAATTATAATAATTCACAAGATGATTTTAATAATAAAAGAGCATACAATTATGCTGCTGGTAACGATTATTATGGCAACATACAAGGGAAAAGTGAATTTATTTTTACTTTTTATTCAATTAATAAATCATACATTTTAAATAGTATTTTACAATATCCTATTAGCAAACATATAACACCATTTATTAAATTAGGTTTATCTCGTTCTACGCATGTGATTTATGTAAATAATACAAATATTAATACTGATATATGGAGTGCTGGAAGTGATGAGTTTGGCTCAAAAGAAAAATATTACGGTAGTTATAGTTTAGGTTATGTATTATCATTCGGCACAAAATACAATATTAAAAACTTTTCGTTTTTGTTTGAATGTAGATTTGTGTTTGATAAATATTCTCCGCCCAAGCTTTATTCTTATAATTATTATTGTAAATATTCTACCGGGACTTATGGTTCTGTACCTCCTGACCACAAAACAGAACTAGAAGATTATAATGGCTTCGATAATACTATTCAGAATAGTATGCCGGAAACAAGATATAAAAACACTTTTGCTTTCTCAACTATAAGTTTAAATTTGGGCGTTCAATATACATTAAGTTTTAAGAAATAAACCCCTAAGCGTGGGGTGTTAAATGTAAGGATATTTAATAAATAAATCACACCCTTGTTTCATTTAAAACTCTATTTTTTTTTGATAAGTTTGTTTCTCCAATATTATTTTCTGACCATTTTTTTAAATCATTTATAGTTGTTGTTTCTAAACCTACTTTTAACCCACATTGCAGAAAAAACTATCAAAAACAAGAAATATTGGTTAATAACTCATCAATTTATTAACATTTATAAAAAGATAAAATCGCATTGCTCTAATTATCAATACATTACATTTTATAAAAAAGCATACTTGAAATGTGTTCCCCCCTGTCTTGTTAAAGATTGGATTTCACTTTATATTTTTGCAATATGAAAATAATATCTTTTATACTTTGCACGGATTAAATTATTACATTTGGGTTTCAGGTAAAAGGTATAAGGGTATAGGGTAAGCCGTTAAAAATTCACTATATTTGAAAAAAAAGTTCCACTGGTTTTTTGTACCTTGTTAGTCTTTTCTCAATAGTTGCAGTTAAAATTCTACATTGGATATTCAACATTTTACATTTACCCCGTTTGATAAGAT
>Ga0154308_1203_pt1 | contig 15629 bp, 9 predicted proteins | sample RifGroA2_FD_105602 | JGI IMG/M metagenome (GOLD analysis project Ga0154308, IMG submission 105602) | Bacteroidetes bacterium GWA2_32_17
TGGATATCTATGCTGTGTTTTTCTTGACTTTTGTTTATCATCTTACAAAGGTCTGAAAATATTTCTAGCACATCAAAATAATTTTAACCCCAGTAATAATTATTATAAGTGATGTTACGCATTTTTTTTATTCACTTGATTCATTGGTTGTTCTTTTAAAAATAAATGTTCAATGTCAAACAAACAACTAACAATGTTAAGGATATGTTCTCTTTTTTATTGTTCATTGTAAATTGAGCATTTGTCATTGGTTGTTCTTTTGAAAATAAATGTTCAATGTCAAACAAACAATTAACAATGTTCAGGAGATGTTCTTTTTTTTATTGTTCATTGTAAATTGAGCATTTGTCATTGGTTGTTCTTTTGAAAATAAATGTTCAATGTCAAACAAACAATTAACAATGTTCAAGCTTAGTTCTTTAATTTTATTAAAGTGTAATTTTTGCTCCTATTGAATGAACTCCGTTAAATGGATTTGTATCGCGATACGAATAATCAATAGAAAATGTTGAGCCTTTCTCTTTGCTTAAAGGTATTTGAACTGATACTCCAACTGTTGGACCAGTAAAAGCAGTTGCACGGGTATCGTAGCTGCCAATGCCTTTTTCGTAAACATAGCCACCTCGGAGCATTATAATTTCTTTAAAAGAATACTCTATACCGGCATGTAATTGGTCATTAGTAAAAGAGTTTGATGTAAAGTTACCTGCTATGCTAATTCTATGGTCGCTTTTAATTTTATCGGCAACGGTATCAACTTTTTGTGCTAAATACAAATCGTACATAGCTCCTATTGTCATTAAAACGGGTATTTCAAATTCAGCAGAACGTTGCTCAACTGTCATAACAATATCGTCTGGTGGAACAGTTCCTCTGAATGAAAGTCCATCGCCTCTAAACCTCATTGTTGGTCCCCAGTTACGCATTGAAATTCCGAAATGTAAATTATCGTGAATTTTTTTTCCTAATTTGTTTTTTCCTAATCCTGTTAAGTATTGAATACCTGCATCGAAAGCGACGCCTGATGCTGAAATATCGGCAGTTTTCTCATTAATTATTTTCACAACTAAACCTCCATAAATGCTGTTTGAAAATTCTTTTGCATAAGCAAGCGAAATATTGGTTAATGTAGGGCGATAAGTGCCTATTCCACCTTCGGGTAATTCAACTGTAGTAATTTCAATGTCGCCAACATTAATATTCATAAAAGAAAGGCTAAATACTCCGCTTTCGCCAACTTTTTGTGATAAACCAAAGGCATTCATGTTTATTCCGGTGCCAGCCAGCCAATTGGTGTGACAAAATATAAGCTCAGTTTTTTTTGTAAATGCAGTTCCCGCAACATTCAAATTTATTGCTTCGAGTCCGCGAACGCCACTTGTATTTGCTCCACCCCAGCCAGAGCTTCTTGCCCAAGGGTTTATCAGCAATTCAGTAGCACCAGCCTGACCGGCACGCTGTTCGTTTCCTGCAAAACTTATGTTTGTAAATAACAATGTTGTTACTATAACGATTGTTAAAAATTTTGATTTTTTCATCTATTTATATTTTTTAATTTATTGTTTAAAAAAGTTCAAAAAGTTCAAAAATGTTCATTGTTCTATGTTCAAAAAAGTTCAAAAAGTTTATTGTTACCTCACCCTAAATCCCTCTCCAAAGGAGAGGGATTTTAGCTTTTAATAGATTAATTACCATTTTAATATTTCTGTTTTTACAATTAATTTCTATTTATTTCAATGTTTGCTTTCATAATACTTTGTACTTAATACTTAATACATTCCTGTTCATTGTTAATTCTTTAATTAGTGCAATTCGTGTCTACTTTTTGCCTTGTGGTTCGTAGTTAAACTCGAAACTCTTTTTATTAAAAACTATTCAAATCTAATGGTCGTAAAGCACCAAACCATTTTACAATTTTTTCGCCAATTCCTGGTGCATCAATATGAAAAATATAAACACCGCTGGCAATTGTAATTCCATATTCGTTTTTCAAATCCCAATCTTGATATGAAAGTGGGCTGTCTTTTTTGAAACGGCGAATTAGTGTTCCGCTAATGTTATAAATACTTATTGTACATGTTTGTGGCAAATTAGTGATTTTTGCTTTATAATCGAGTTGTGATTTCTCGTAACTACAATAACCGTAATATGGATTAGGAACAACTCTTATTAAATCTAAAGCATCTTTTGCTGTTAAATTATCGTTTTTAACAGGTACTAAATCCTTAAGTGAGAATTTATAAAGAGGCAAATTGTCATTTTTTACATTAACAGAATCTACTGCCCAATCGCCAACAGATTGCTGATATGGATTTGCAATACTAATGTTAAAAGTAACATCCGATGTTATAAAGTAATATGGGTCGGTTGGATTAGTTTGCATTACTACTTCCTGGGAAAGCGTTGGATATGTAACCCACATAGCATTATGCCATAATTTCTTTTTATTATTTTTATTTGTTAATCCAGATTCAGAAGTAATTGCTGTTAGTTTATCATGCAGCCATTTTCCTTCATCATAAGCAGGCATATATTTAGACGCATTGGATGTTGTAGTAGTATCTCCATTGTGACCGAACACATAAATAACATGTTTTCCACCAAGGTAAAGGTCACCACTTGTACCACCAGTTTGAAACCACAATACACTAGCGTAATTATTTGTTGGGTTCCAGAGCATATCGGCACCATTTTGTCCCGGATAATGAGAATCTTCGCCAAAAACTATGTTTAAACGTTCGCCTGTTTCTAAATCAATTGCGTAACCAGGGAACCAACCCATACCTTGAGAAGAAATGTAATTCGAAGAATTAATATTAGTGCTGTCACCCACATTAGCGGAGCTTCCATTTTTATCAACAGAAGTATGTCTGCGGATTCCAAATTTAAATTGTCCACCTTCGCTTAAACCAAGTGCAAATGCAGAGCCATATTCTGCCATTTCAATTACCGGGCAACGCGACCATTTAGTTTTATCTTTTGTTATTACAACATGAATACTTGATAATCTTTTTTCATTTGCTGACATTGATTGATGGGCTAAATAAAATGCTACTCCATAATATAAAGACGAATAATCTTCCATACAAAGTGCATAAGGACCCCAAGTTCCATTTATAATTTTTTCGTAATACTGGTCTTTATCGGTTGCTATTCCTCCGGCTCCATTAATATCGTTACACGATGTGTTTATTGGATCAAAAGAAATTCCTGCTCTAATCCAGTTTGGAAAACCACAACCATCCTGGTCGGGAATAAATGTTGCCCAGATTTTATTAGGGTCTGCCCAAGTTACCGAAGATGATATATATCCATTTTGGAATGAAGATGGATCATCTTTTAACGGCCATGGTACTTGTTGAATAGTAATTGATATACCCCAAGCCGGAATTATTTGTTCATTTAAGTAACTTATCCATGAATCAGATTTAATGGTGTCTTCTTTTACTAATGCCGGGATTGTATAAGCCAACCATTTAGAAGAATCTATATAATTATCTGTTCCTACTGATACAGTAGTATCATTAAATTTTAACCCAAATTCTTTAGCTGGAACATTTAATGGGTCAATTACTTTAATTTTAACAGGTCCATATCCATTTTCATATTCAGTACTATCAGCTTTCCATGGTGAGCCAGCCATTATTTTATTAATAGTATTTTGAGTAATTCGTAATGCATTATTACCATTACCGTGTCCTTCAATTTGAGTAATTTTTGGACCATCACCAAATTGTGAATTTAATATTGTTCCATTATCGGCAGGTGATGAAATATGTGGAATTGCCGAATAAGTTGCAATAGCTCCCGACACTCCGCTACGGCTTGGTAAATATGGTTTCTTTTGTCCATCAAGAGCCATAGGGTCTTCTGGATTATAAGCTTTGTAATTATTATATCCATAAGAAATTGCAATATAATAATAAGTTTTATGATTAACAAGACGTTTATCACCGGCAGCAAATGCATCTTCGGTAAGAGTGAATGAATGTTGTATTCCTGTATTTGCCCCTTCAACTTTAAGTACAGGAACCGAAACTCCAAGTTGGTTATCAAACTCAAAGTTTATTATTCTTGAAACAGTGTCCTTTATATCGCACTGGAAAACAAGCCTGGCTTTATCAGCATTTTCAATATCTGTAACTGAAGAACTTTCATCTTTTAACTGGAATACCTGATAACCCTGAAAAGTAAAATAATTATCGCAGGTAGGATCATTAGTAGGACAAACAATAAACGGGTCTAATTCTTTATAATCTTCGGGTGTGTTTTGATAATTATTTGAACCTTGTGCATTAGAAATATGAAAAATTAATTCTTTATCAAGTTCAATAATATCTAAGTCGGGAGCATTAGGTCCGTCAACAATTCTAAAACAAACGTCAAATAAGCGTTGTGCTTTATCATCGGCTCTTTTTAATTCGCCAACAGAACCTGTTGTCCCACTACTAGCTGACATATCCACCCCGGAACCACCAGAAGTTGCTCTTGCCCAAACCATACCAACAGTAATATCATTAGTCATACCGGGAGTAAGTGTAAATGGACCAGCCGATTGAATAATTCTTAAATCGTCTTGTGGTATATTTGATTTTACACAATTCCATTGTGGCTGTGTAATACTTGTTCCCCAACCACTTGGGTCGGTAAGATCGGGAAACATAAAATTAGAAGGAATTGTACCATCATAACCAGTTCCTCCATAAGTTGCCCATGTACCATTTCTCCATTTTCCTATTAAATAATTATAATATTCTACAGCAGTTTCAGGGTCTCCATAAAAAGCTCCAGAATTCCTGTGATACATAAATCTCCTCATTCCCCAACGTTCATTATTTATAACACCATCGCCAAAATTTAAACCATTAATACAACCATTATGAATGTAGGGACTATTATTGTCAAGTGTAGGGGGATTAGTTAATGTGTTCCATGCACTTCCTCTGTCAACAGTATCACCATTTACAATATATGCATCCATATATGGTCCTTCAAAAAAGTCAACCCCAACAGCAGGTGGTTGTGATCCATAAGTATGTCCACTGCCATCTCCATCATCTGCATCTGCATTATAAATATAACCTAATCCACGTGTAACATCAGTTCCAACATAATCGTCTTTATAGAAACCTAAATCACCATCTGTCCAAACACCAAAGTAACAATCCTGCAAAGTGTAAGTAGAGCGGTTAATAAGTGCATAGTTACCGAATGTCATATTATTTAATTCATCGTTTGTAGCAAAGGCAAAATACTGAGAACGGATTTCCATACCAATTTCTTTACCATCCGATTCGGTATGGATATTTCCTCTGTCGTTGTAAACCCACCATAAAGTTTCATCGCCATATAATCGTGGAACACGTTTATCGCGTGATGTACCGCAAACTTCAGATTTATCTAAATCGTAATAAGGATAGTCGCCGTCATCGGGGTTATAAATTCCATCTTCATTTTCGTCATGATAAGGGGCTAAATTGTGTTCGTAATCGGGGTTTGGATTATTACCCGGATAGTTAGTTATGCCAGTAGGAGGTCCATTGTAATCTTTAAATTGTGTGGTTAACAACTCGGTATTTCCCTCTTGTTTTGCACGCCACCATGAGCGGAATTCGGCAACTTCGTTACGTGTAATTTTAAAATGTTTATCATATTTTACACATTCTTCGGGAGATGTTGTTCCCTGATTAGAAATAAGCGGACCAGTAAAATAGTCCTGACCAGTACGATATCTTGCACCTGCAACACGTAACTGACCATTAACATCGGTACCGCCAATCCAGATAGCTCCGCAAAACAATGATGTTTTTCCGGAACCTTTTGGAATCTCATATTTAGGATTATTTTGCAAATCCCACCACATATCGCCACCGGTATATATTAATGCTCTGACATTGTTAAGAGCCATTTCGGAACGGGCTGAAGGTGTAACACATCCTGAAGCATTAATACTTTTTGTTCCTGCATTTGTGCTTTTCTCGGTTTCTAATTTACGAGCAAAAACAGGTTGTACAAGCATTATTGCAAGTACTGCAATTGCAAGTGGCTGGTTTAATTTAATTGTATTCATATATCTTATTTTTTTATTAAACTCACATCAATATGTTCATTGTTCTATGTTCATTGTTCTATGTTCATTGTTCTATGTTTACTGCTTAATTCAATTAATTATTTTTTTCAAATTAAAAATTTAATTGTATTCCTAAATGAATTGTTCTTGCATAAGAATAGTTATCGGGATTATTAATATACATCGAATAATAGTTTCGGTATGCTTCGGGGCTGTTCTGAGAATTAATGTCACTTTGTTTAGAAGCATTTGTTAAAAAGCCATCATCATCGGCGTTGCCTGTTGTTTGATATACATTTATTACTGACTTGCTGTTTAAAAGATTATTTATTTCTAAATAAACATTTAAAGCAGCTTTTTTCTTGTCTTCGGCAGTAGCACCTTTACCATAGCTTAATTCAATATCCCTGTCGATTCTTAAATTAATTGTAAAACGCGAAGGTTTTCTGGAGCCATTTAACGAACCAATTAAATATGTTGTATTAATATCTTTTTTACTATATGGCGAACCTGTACCATAATTAAATGTAAAGTTTGCACCTGTATTTTGTAAAATATCTTTTCCTGCAACTTTAGGTCCGGTATAAGCCCTGCCACTTGCAAAACGATAGTCTAAATTACCAACTATAGCATGGCGTTGGTCAAAGTCTAAAGGAATTGTGGTTCTTAAATTTGGTTGGTTAGCTTCAATAAGTGCTTTGCTTGTTTCGGCATTAGAGCCGGTACCGTTGGCAAATTGTAAAGTATAATTTAAACGTAAAGTAACATTTCCTGTACGGCGCAAATCGTAGCCAACTGTTAACCCTTTTACTGTACCGAAGTCAATATTTGTATAGGTCATATATTTAACAGGATAAGCTCCAAACATATATTGAACCTGAATATTATCTTTCATTTTGCGATAAAAAGCAGATAATTTTAATGATGAAGTATTATTTAATTTTTGCTGAAATCCTAATTCATAATCAATAGTTTTTTCTGTTTTTAAATCAGGGTTATTTAATGGGTCGGCAGCTTTTGAGTCTATAAAATAATATTGTACAGGGTTCATACGTCCATAATTAGTTGGGCGTTTTGTAAGAATATCATAATGTGCAAAAAATAATGCAACATCAGAAATAGGAAACGAAAAAGCAATACGGGGCATTACATTAATTTGTGGCTCATAATCTTTAAAGCCACCTATTCTCAAAACTTTATCTGGCTTAACTAAATATGGGTTCATTTTGCCGCTACCTTCTATTAAAGTTGGGTCGTTTATCTGTGTACCGTTGGCATCGAACCATTTTACACTTTCGGGAGAAGTCCCTTCTCTGTATCCTTTAATAACAGATGGATTATCAACATCATCGGTGTAAACAATTGCATCCGGTGAAATATTGCCAGGACGGGTTCCAAGCGAAGCAGGAACTTCGCTTGCTTTTACAGTTTCGAATAAACAATATGGGTCTTTTAATACCATTTGATTTGCATCAAAACGGTCAATACGAATGCCTACGTTAAAAACAAGGTCGTTAAATGCAAACTTATCCTGAATATAAGCTGCACCATAAATAGGTTGAAATGATGGGACTTCAAATTTCATAGTTCCATTTTCGTCGGTTGCAGTTAAAAAATCATTTAATGAAGGTTTTGATTTTAATTTGTTACCATGTGCATCAAAACCATAGTAGCTAACCAAACCGTATCTGCCAGTATTTAAAAGTTCGTCGGCACTAAAAAAATCAATTGAAAAAATTGACGGGTCATACGAATCAAAATCAATCCAGTTTAACCCGGTTTTTGACATCCCTAATGCTTCACGAAGCTTTATGTCGAATTGTGTTTGAATATTTGTATATAACCTGTCGTACCAGATAGTATCCTGAAAAACACCATTGGCATCATAAATGGGGTGTGGATTTTTTGTGTCCAATTCGTTAATATGTTTATTTGTGTATTGCCTTCCATAAGACCACAAACCGGCAGGATTAACTCCAAAATAACGGTCGTCGCGTTGTTCAAATTCAAAACCAAGAGAAATTTCGTGACCTTTAATATCGGCAGAGCCGGATGCAGAAACTCTGTATTGAGAGTTGTCGGTTTTTGAGTTGCCATTATAAAAAGTACCAGGGCTATTAAATAAAGTTCCACCTGCATTTAATATAGTACCACTGGTAGTATAAGTAGGGTCAGGGTTTTCGCCATTAAGCAACCCCTTGCCAGCCTGAACATTTTCCTTATTATTATAAAAACTACTGAATTGTGGATATAAGCTATAATATGCTGAAGTGTAGGCAGCTAAGTCGGGGTTTATGTCTGATGGTTCAAAAGCATAGTATAAATCGGCAAAACCATTATGATTCCAAACACCGGAAGAATAGCCAGGTACTGTATCTGTTCTTTCATAAGATTTTATTTTAGTAGTAGTAAATTTTCCAACATAACCATATTTAAAAAGGTCACCTTTATTATATGGGTCTTGTACAGTTTGATTAGACTTAGTATAATCGAACTGAATCTGATAAAAAGCATTTTTAATAAGAGCTGTTGCGTTTTCTTTTTCGTCGGCGCTTTGAAATTTTTGTGTAATGCGTGCATAGCCGCGTATTGTACGATTAATTACCTCGCCATTATTATTTGAATTAAATAAAGAGTTTGCATAATCAACGTCTCTGTATTTTTTATAGTCGAATGTGCCGCCAACGGTAATATTTACATTTCGTGATGGCTTAAAATCAATTTTTCCGGTGAGCATCATTTGTTTGCTTTGGGCATCGCTTTGGGTTTTTACTTTTTCAAAGTTTTCTGAACCAAGAAATTCGGTGTTTAACAAAGCTCCGAAACCTTCTTCGTCTCTTCGATAGGGTGTGGTAAGCAGCTGGTCAACAACACCATCTTTTGCTTTCCACCAGCCAATAGCCGAAGGGGCATCATCTGCTACGTAATTATAACTTGCAGATAAAAAGTAACCTGCCATTACTGTCTTTTTTATTTTAGTAGAGTCGTAAGCATCAACAGTTTTTTTAGAATATAAAGGACCAGTAACCATAAATTCAGCTAGGTTATAATTGTAAGGGTCTAAAAATTTTGATGTTATTAATTCTACAGCTCCATAAGTTTCGCGTGCAGGTTCTTTTGTAGTAACACTAATGATACCACCTGTAACATCGCCATATTTTGCAGGAATACCGCCGGTAATAACTTCAACCTGACCTGTAGCCGATTTTGGCATACTTGAAGAACCACGAACTTTAACACCATCAATATAATAAGAAGTTGCTTCGGAACGTGAACCGCGGACAGACCCAATTTCGCCCTTTTCGGAGTAAACACCACCAACAGTTGAAGCAACGGCAGCAGCATCACGCCCGGGCATTTTGGCAATTTCTTCGGATGTAACCGAACCTCCGGTAGAGGTTTGGTCCTTTGAAATTAAAGGAATTTTATATTCTTTTACCTCAACTTCGCTTAATACCTGTGTTGATGCTGAAATTTTAAAATCCTGAAAAGTGATTTTGCCTGACATTATTTTTACTCCTTTATATTGTAATGTATGATAACCCACATAAGATGCTTTAACATCGTAATTTCCAGCAGGAATTGGTTTAATAACAAACTTGCCGTCAAAATCTGTCATGCCACCCGTAATAATCTGACCATTAGACTCAATACTCACATTTGCAAAAGCAATTGCTTCGCCATTTGAAACATCAACAACTTTACCTTGTAAAGTTCCAGATTGAGCAAAAACATTCGTAGAAATGCTCACAACTGCTAAAATGAAAATAATCTTCTTTAACATAATCTTTTGATTATTATTTAGTTAATACATTAATTTATATTGCTTAACACTTTTTAACAAGACGGTAAATATAAAAATGTATTTTAAAAATAACAAAATTATTTAAAAATAATTTTTTCATTGTTTCAAATAACTTGACACAATATTAATTATAGATATAAAAAAAACAAAGTCATAGTTTCCTAACAAATTGTTTGAATTTCCTAACAAAATGAAAAATTATTTAATTGAACTGAAAGTGTTCGGGTAAATTTCAAATTCCAAGTGCCAAATTCCAAGTGCCAATATCTAACCTCTAATATCTATCTTCTAACTTCTTAATCCTTCAAATTCCAAGTGCCAAATACAAAGTGCCAAATTTGGAACATGGGACTTGGTTCTTGAGATTTGGAACTTGGGACTTGGTTATAATTCAAGTGGTTTTAATATTTCAGAATAGATAATTGCTTTTTTTAATTCTTCGGGAGTAAATTTTATTGAAATATTATTAATTTTTGAGGAGCTAACTAACTTTGTTTTAGGAATAATATTCTTTTCTTTTTTAGCTGATTTAATTGTTTGCTCTTTTATTGTTTCTTCGTCGTAAGAAAAAAGATTTGAATTATTGGCTTCATCAATTTCTTTTTTTGATTTTATAGGTGGAAATAAATTTATTTCGGAAATTTCTTTCCCGTCCTGTACCGAATATTTAGTAGGAATATCGGGCTGTGGACTTTTTGTTTGGTTTGCTATAGCTTTTTTTTTCTTACGAAAAGCAATATTTATAATTGCAATTACAACAAATATAATTACGTAAGTTACTATTCTTGTGGTTTTTTCATCCATGGCCAATGTATTTTAGTAGTCGAAATTTTCGGCAATTTAATCTTTTTTCGTGAAAGTCGTTTAATTTTTGTTTCGTTATGTTTATTATGGTTATGCCTGTTGGCAATTTTCAAGTTCTTTTTCATTCGCTTAACAACCTTTCTGTTAGTTCCCTTTTCTTTAGAATTGTCAACGTGTTTCCAATATTTTTTTTCGGTTTTTATTTCATTTCTTTGTTTTTTTCGTTCTTCTTTTTTCGTTTTTCTATCAACTTTATTTTGAGGATTCTTTTTGAAAATTGTTTTTAAATGTATATGAATTTGAATTTTTTTTTCAGGCGGTCTGTCAATAGAGTGTCGTTGAGAGTTACTTACAAAAGGAATAAACACCATAACAACTAATATGATAATTGGAATTAATGAAAAATCCTTTATTTTTGTGCCAACTTTCAAAATAAACAATGCTTTTGTCAAAAATACATATTTTTTTTATTGCAAGCACTTTTATTTTATTTTCGGATAGCTGCAAAAAAAAAGAAGACCTGGTACCTAATGTTTATGTGAATTTTACCATATTTTTAAGCGACCCCGAATTTAGCACATTACAAACAATTGGCAATAACGTTTTTGTAACTGGCGGAGTTGCAGGAATAATAATTTACCGTGCTTCTCAAACAGAATTTGTTGCATTTGACCGCTGTTGTACATATAAACCATCTGATAGATGTGCGGTTTTACCCGATACTATTAATACACTGTTTTTAAAATGCCCCTGTTGCGGTTCAAAATTTTCTTTTATTGACGGTTCGGTTCAAGCTGGCGATGCTGAACGTCCACTAACTCAATACTCAACTTATTATGATGGGAACAATTCTGTTCGTGTTTCAAATTAACTTATGCTAAAAAATTTATAATCTTTTTTATTGTTGGTTCGTGAAGACACGAACCAAGAGAAAAAAATTAGATACGAACCAAGAAAAAATAAAAAAACACCTGCCCTTTTATAAGCAGGTGCTTTAAACTAACCTATGAAAAAGAAACAACTACCGAACATCTTCAAATCTTCGTTCAACTTCTTGCCAATTTACTACCGACCAAAAAGCCGAAACGTAATCGGGACGACGATTTTGATATTTTAAATAATATGCATGTTCCCAAACATCTAAACACAAAATTGGAGTTCCTCGTTTTTCTGTTATATCCATCAAGGGGTTATCTTGATTAGCTGTTGACGAAACAAAGAGTTTTCCGTTTCCGTCAACCGAAAGCCAAGCCCAACCACTACCAAAACGAGTTTTTGCTGCGTTTTCAAATTCCTCTTTAAATTTCCCGAATGAATCAAAATCTTTGTTTATTGCATCTGCTAATTTACCTTTTGGTAAGCCACCGCCTTTAGGTGATAAACATTTCCAAAAAAGAGAATGATTAAAATGACCGCCACCATTATTTCGTATAGCAGTTGGCACTTTGCTAATGTTTTTAAAAATTTCTGTTAAAGCAGTTTTTTCATACTCGGTTTCTTTTATGGCAGCATTTAAGTTACTTACATAAGCCGCATGATGCTTTGTTAAATGAATTTCCATAGTAGCTTTGTCAATATATGGCTCTAATGCATCAAATGCATAGCCAAGTTCAGGTAAAGTGTAAGGATACACTAAACTTGTTTCTGAAATTGTTATTGTTTCCATTTTTAAATTATTTTTTTTTGTTATTTTACTTATAAAAGACGATAAAATTATTATTAAAAAGGTTGTTGTTATTAATATTAACTTTTTCATATTTTTTTATTTGAACAAAGATAATGCTTATTTAGACTAATTCCAAATAATAAATGTTAAATTTTTATAATTTTTCATTATTTGTAACTATTCAGTATTCATAAAAGTTGTTACGCAAAGGCGTCCCTCATTCTTCGGGATAAACTCCGACCGCTAAGAATAAGCCCGCAGAGTTAAAAAAATCATAAATGATTTTTTTAACCATTTGCGAGCTTAAAACTTTGTGTTTACCCCGTTAGATAATTCCTATAGAAAATGGTATGAAAATAAAAATTGGTATCTAACGGGGTGAATTGCGTCTTTGCGTGAATAATTTTTGCGGAACATAAGGTGAGAGTTTAACAAAATATCGTATTAACTTTGCCACTGATTAGTTACCATTATTTTTTTGTAAATTTGCGTTGATAATTTTTTATAATGAGCGAGAATAATTTAGAATATATTGCTAAAATACAAGAACTTGAAAAATCCCTTTCGGCTATTACAAAAGAAAATCGCGAATTACTAACCCGAAACTTGGAGCTAATTGAGCAAAACAGAGAATTGGGTGAAAAAACAGAAAAGTTAAGTTCTAAAATAAATTTCGAATCGGCTGATAAAAAAAGTTTACGTTATAAAATGGTAACAGTATTTTTCGCCGATATTAAAGGGTTTTCAAAGCTTTCATCTGAAGATAATGCCGAACTATTAATTGATGAGCTAGATAGTTTTTTCTTAATTCTTGATGAAATAATTGAAAAACACAATATAAAAAAAATTAGTTCAATTGGCGACACATTAATGTGTGCAGGCGGGATACCAAAAAAAAACAGAACTAATCCGATTGAAATGATTTTAGCTGCAATTGAAGTTCAAGATAAATTAATTGAATTTCAAAAAGAACTTTTCGGCGAAAAACATAAAATCTGGGAAATTTCAATGGGAATACATACAGGACCGGTTGTAGCTGCTGAAATTGGCAAAAAGAAAATTTCGTACGAGCTTAAAGGCGAAACAGTTAATATTGCCAGCCGAATTGAATCGGCATGCGAACCGGGAAAAATAATAATTTCGGAAATGACACGCGAACTTGTTTCGGAATATTTCAGATGCAATTATATCGGAAAAATACCAGTTAAATATGTAGGAGATATTAATTTATATCAGGTTAAAGGATTTACACCAACGTATTCGATAGATAACAACGGGCTATTGCCAAACAAAAAATTCACTATAAAATTCCAGCTAATAAAATTCGATGATTTAGAAGAGTTTATGCTCGACAAATTAGAACGCGAATTACCAAAATACCTTTATTATCATAATCTTAAACATACTATTGATGTTGGAATTCAGGTTGAAATTTTAGGACGCGGTGAAAATATTACAGATGAAGAAATGCTGCTTTTAAAAACTGCAGCTTTATTTCACGATTCGGGACAATCAATTCAAACAAATGGACATGAATTAATTGGCACTAAAATAGCTTCCGACATTTTACCAAAATTTGGTTATTCTTCGGAACAAATTACAGTAATTAATGAAATAATAATGGCAACTAAACTGCCTCCCGAACCAAAAACACTTTTGCAAAATATTATTTGCGATGCCGACCTCGATTATTTAGGTCGTAGCGATTTTATTCCGGTTTCAAATATGCTTTATAAAGAACTTCACGAACAAAATTTAATTGGTTCTATTAACGATTGGAACAAATTGCAGGTAAAATTTTTGTCAATTCATCAGTATTTTACCGAAACAGGAAATAAATTACGTGAAGTAAATAAGCAAACTCAAATTGAACGACTTAAATCGGAAATTACAGAATAAAATATTTTGTAAGAAAAAATAAATTAATTTTGCTAAAATTTTAAAATTAAAAAATGAAATATAAATTAACTTTATTATTTGTTGTAATAATGTGCACAACAATAAATTTAACTGCACAGGAAATGGTTAAAGGAACAAACTTTTTAAGTCTGGGAGTGGGTCCTAGTAATAATTACTATGGTTTTTATTCGGGCGGTACACCTGCAATAAAATTTGCTTTTGACCATGGATTTAGAGAGGCTGGTCCTGGAGTTATAACTTTAGGTGGAGCTGTTGGGTTTTTTACTAAATTTTATAAAGGAGTAACCTCACATCAATATCAAACATATTATTACACTGAACATCGCACATATCTTTCAGCAACATTTAGAGTAGGATATTATTATAATTTTGGAAAGCTAATAAAAACTTCCGAATTAAATGCTTATGCAGGAATTGGAACAGGAGTGTTACAATGTTTTTATAGTTATACCGGTGCATATAATCCAAATTCTATTGATAATGGAGGAGCTTTATTATTATTAAATGTATATTTTGGAGCTAACTACTTTTTATCTAAGAAATTCGCTTTATATACCGAGTTTGGTTATGATATAAGCTATGTTACTTTGGGAATGACATTTAATCTTTAATTTGTATATTAATCTTATACCGAATTTACACAATTTTAGGGTAATATTAAAAAGCAGACTTAAAAATAAAACTTGATATCTCACCATACGCAAATAAATTAAAAGTTCCAAGCCCCACCCCAAATTTCAAATCCAAAGTTCCAAGAGCAAGAAAAAGACCCAAGTCCTATGCTGATAAAAATGTCATATTTTTGAAAAAATATTTCACCTATCCTGAGTTCTGACATTTAGTGCGGTAGCAGTTTCCATTTTTTTGCCCATTTAGCAAGGGGACTTTCCATAATATCTTTTGAAAAGCCTGGTATGCGCAATTTATCCGATTGAAAGGTTTCAAAATAAAGCGTAGTCACATCATACAATACAAAATAAAACGGTTCTTTAAATTTCTCCACCGCTATTTTGTAGGCATATTGCTCAACCAACAATTGTTGTTTTATTAACTTGGGAATGTTGCGGTAGATACGTTGTGAGTATGAAATTCCCTCGTTTGGTTGTTCATCCATTCTTTGGCTTTCTGAATAAGTACAGAAACTTCTACAGCATCTTTGCTGCCAAGGTGTTTCATAATTTTGGACTTGTGACCCTGATACTGTACTACCTGTATGGCAATGGAGCCAGAAGCGGTGCGAACTTTTCTGATAGAAAACATGGCGAAAAATAGCCATTAGTGCGGTAAAAATCGAAAAAATAAAATCTAAAATACTGATAATTAATAACTTGTAAATCTGAAATTTCTTATTTTCTGCAAGCGTC
>Ga0154308_1053_pt1 | contig 15492 bp, 14 predicted proteins | sample RifGroA2_FD_105602 | JGI IMG/M metagenome (GOLD analysis project Ga0154308, IMG submission 105602) | Bacteroidetes bacterium GWA2_32_17
AAAAAACAAATCGATAAATTTGCATTAACTAATGAAGATTTAGGAATTGCAACTAATTAATTTACTGGTAATTATAAAAACGTTAGTCAGAATGCATGTGACAAACTCAAGCTACTATGAATTACTTTAAACACATAATTCTTGTTTTATGTTTGATTCTGATGGTCGGTTGGATAGGTTATGGGCAGGAATCAAAAGATAGTATTAGTAGATCAAATGCATTATATACAAAATGGAAAATAGTTGTATGTTGGGCAGAAGTTATCAGTTTTAATTCTGGGAGTAAAATTATACCTATTGACTATGATCCAGGAGATTTCCGAGAGAGTTCTATTTATTACATAGATCCAAAAGAAAAGGCAAAGGTTGGATATCAATTTTCCCTCGAAGCGGTTTCAAAAACTTTCTTTAAAAATCGGACTGCAATAAGGCTGGGTTTTAATTTTGATAAATATTATTACGACGGAACCGCAAGCAAAGTGAATGTAACACGCCTTTCTTGGAATCCAGATGAATATTCTCGTGATACATGCGTTGATTGTCATAAATATTTTTACAAAGATTATTTTTTCACTTTTACTTTGCTTCCTAAATTAAATATTGTTAGAAGTAATAAAATAGCTTTATATTATTTCGCTGGGGTTTCAATAGGTCTGATGGCTACAGAAGTTACAAAATATTATTATCGCGAATGGTCAAGCAGATGGAATAATTTAACATCATTTGGCATTTCTGGTCTTGGGTCTACAGTTAAGATAGCAAAGAGATTTTATCTGGATTTTCAGATAAAGTACAATTATCAGTTATATGCAACGCCAAGCAAAAGACGTTTAAATGCTGCTGGGATAAAGGTTGGATTTATGTTATAGAGAAATATTACCAAAATTTGTATATTGCATTATAAAAAACAAAACACTTATTTATAAAGAAAAAATGCACATGGCTATAACACCATGCAAAAATTTAGCGGGTAGGGAACGGTATGACACAATCTGCAAGTAAAATAATTTGTAGCGGTTTGACAGGAAACTGCAAGAAAAAATGCCCGCCAAATCCAACATTGAACCGTTATAGCTCATTTTGAGGACAAGAAAAGCTCACATTGTATTGTTTATTGAGCTGTATTTATTATATTTGTGAGCTTAAAAATATAAACCATGTTAAACATTAGAGAAACTGAAATACTTGACATAATTAAGAAAAGAATTGAATGTTCTTCAAAAGAAATTCATGAGGATTTTTCAACTTCTATAAGCTATGCAACAGTAAAAAGAATCTTGTCCAAATTAACTATTGAAAATTTAATTTTTACAAAGGGACAAGGAAAAGGAACAAAATATCTAATCTCACCAGCTTATGAGTTACTAGAACCAATTGATATTGAAAAGTATTACAATAAAGAGATTGATGAAAGAAAAATTAAAGATAGTTTTAATTTAAATCTGATAACAGAAGTATTAAGTAAGGTTAGTGTTTTTACAGACAATGAATTAATAAAATTAATGTCCCTTCAAAAAGAATATAAAAAAAATATATCGCAAAATACAGAATCGGAATATAAAAAAGAGTTGGAACGATTAGCTATTGATTTAAGTTGGAAATCGTCTCAAATAGAAGGGAACACATACACGCTATTAGAAACAGAACGGTTACTGAAAGAAAAGGAAACAGCCTCTGGAAAAACAAAAGAAGAAGCAATAATGATATTGAATCATAAAGAAGCAATTGATTTTATAATTGAAAATCCCGATTATTTGACTCCTTTAACAATTTCAAAGATTGAAGATATTCATAGCATATTGATAAAGGAGTTAGCTATAGAAAAAAATATACGAAAAAGAAGAGTGGGTATATCAGGCACTAATTATCGTCCATTAGATAATGAGTTTCAAATTACTGAAGCAATGACAAATATGTGTGACTTAGTTAATAAAAAAGAAAATATATTTGAAAAAGCATTGCTATTATTGATATTAATATCATACATACAACCATTTGTTGACGGAAACAAAAGAACTGCAAGAATAGTAAGTAATGCAATTTTAATGAATAATAAATGTTGTCCAATTTCTTATAGAACAGTTGATTCAATTGAATATAAAAAAGCTATGCTCTTGTTTTATGAACAGAACAATATAACAACGTTTAAAGAAATATTTATTAACCAATTTGAATTTGCTGTAAATACTTATTTTTAATGCGAAAATAAAAACGAGCTATAACACACGGTTAAAATTTAGCAGGCTGTTATGGGCAACTTGACACGAATAACAAAGTTCAAACATTTTAGCTGTCTTGTCCTGAAATAGATTTACAATATATTTGTTGACAAATGGACTGACAAATTTAATATGTAAACGATATATCTTTTTTCTTTACCATTTTATTTTCTATTTTTGACTAAAAAATAAAATATAAATATTATGAAACATTTTACAGTAGTTTTATTGTTATCGTTAACCATTAGCAGCATATTTGCTATTGATGACCCAAAACCTATTAAAACAACAATTAAAGAAATTACAGTTTATTTAAGCGGTGCAACAATTAGCAGAACAGGTTCGGTCTTATTGCCTGTAGGTAATAGTTTAGTTGTTATTAAAGACCTGCCTCAGGATTTAAACCCGCAGAGCATACAGGTAAATGGCAAAGGTGATTTTACGATTTTGTCGGTTGTTCACCAGATAAATTATTTAAAAGAGCAGGAAAAAACCAAAGAAATTATTGCCCTTGAAGATTCATTGGAGAAATTAAACGACCAGATTATTGCCGAAAATGGAATGATGTCGGTTTATGCTAATGAGGAAAGCTTAATTCTTACTAATAAATCATTGGGAGGTCAGAATACCGGCGTAAGCGTTGCAGGTTTAAAAGAAGCCAGCGATTTTTTCCGTAACAGGTTAGCCGACATTAAAACAAAACAAATAGCAATAAATAAAAAATTAAAAAAACTACAGGAAAGAATTGCTGCAATCTCAAACCAGTTAGCAAATTTAAATGCGAGAAAGAATATCCCTACAAGCGAGATTGTTGTTATGGTTACTGCCGAACAAACCGTAAATGCAACTTTTACAGTAAGTTATCTTGTGTCAACAGCGGGATGGACACCATCTTACGATTTAAGGGCAAAAAGTGTAAATAATCCGATTGAAATTGCATATAAAGCAAATGTTTATCAGACAACAGGTGAGGACTGGGAAAATGTGTTGTTAACATTGTCCACATCAAACCCAACATTAAGCGGTACAAAACCAAATTTATCAACTTGGTTTTTAAGATATTACGAACCATATACTTATTCGTGGAGTTCAGACGAAAAACAGAAAGATAAAAAAATGGCAAGAAAGGAAGAAGCACCTTCATCAGCAATGGATAGTGAAGTTTCTTTAAAAGAGGTTGTTATAACCGATGCAAACGCAGCCAGTGCATATGCTTCTGTAACAGAAAGCACAACAAGCATTGAATTTGAAATTTCAAAACCTTACGATATACCTTGTAACGGACAAACTTATACTGTTGAAATGACAAAATCTTCTTTACCTGCTACTTATGAGTATTATGCAGTTCCTAAAATTGATAAAGATGCCTTTTTGTTAGCCCGTGTAACCGGTTGGGAAAGTTTAAATATGCTTTCGGGAAATGTTTATTTATATTTTGAAGGAACCTATGTGGGACAGTCATACTTCGATGCCCGTTCAACTACCGATACACTCGATTTATCGCTTGGACGAGATAAAAATATTGTTATAAAAAGAGAAAAGCTGAAAGATTTTTCTTCAAAAAGTCTTGTTGGCTTAAATCAAAAAGAATCCCGCGGATATGAAATTTCGGTAAGAAATAAAAAGACACAACCCGTAACTATTGTTATTGACGACCAGATTCCTGTTTCAACCGATAAGGATATAGTAGTTGAGAAAATTGATATTTCGAATGCAAAATACGATGAGCCATCGGGAAGACTAACATGGAAAAATGAAATTAAGCCAGCCGAAACAAAGAAAATGAAATTAGTGTATAGTGTTAAATATCCTAAAGATAAAACGATTATTTTAGAATAAGGTTATTTGTTATTTAATAAATTTGTATTAGCAATTTTTTAAAAAAATAAAACAAATGTATATAAATGGTTGTAAACGGTTAATGTAGGATAAGGTGTATATATAAACGAGTTATGCTCTATTTTTTAAAAAACAATCAAACATGAAATTTTCTTCCTTATTACTAATTATTTTTCTAATGTTTGCTTGTAAATTTGAGAGGAAAACTGAAACAATATCAATTGCAGTTAAAGATAACGAAGAATTAAAAGCTATATACGAAAAAGACCAAGCAGACAGAAAAACAGAGAACATAGATTGGTTAGTGGTTAGCAAAAGAGATGGTTTAAGGCAAATAAGAGTATCTGAACTTATAGACTCAAATAAAGTCAATACGTCTTTGGATTTTTACAATACAGCAATGATTTTTCAACACGGGAATGATACAATTGCCTCAGGAATGGCAGTTAAACTGATGAGAAAAGCAATAGAATTGGATTCAACTACAAACAAATGGCTATTAGCTGCTGCCATAGACCGAGATTTGATGAGAAAAGGAAAACCACAAATTTATGGAACTCAATATCGCAAAATGGGAGACGAATTTTGGAAAATTTACAACTTGGACAGTACTAAAGTTTCAGATAAAGAAAGAATAGAATACAATGTAGAAACGTTAGCTGAACAGAAAGATAAGTTACGAATAATGAATAAGAAAAAATTATCAGAACTATTAGCTTCTTTAAAAAAAGTTGACAAAATCATTGATTTTATTAAAAATGAGAATTTAACAAAATCGGCTTATGACCTTACAGAAAATGGGATTAATAATTTTGGTTACCTGTTAATGTCGCAAAAGAAAAATGAAGAAGCTTTAAAAATATTTGAGCTTAACATAAAACTATATCCAAAAGCATATAATACATATGACAGTTATGGAGAATGCTTAGTTAAATTAGGGAAAATTCAAGAAGGCAAAAAAGCATATGAAAAATCTTTAGAACTGAACCCCGACAACAAAGAGGCTGAAAGGATTTTAGAAGAAATAAGGAGAAAATAAAAACAGAGCATAACACCACCTACGAAAACAACGTGCAGTAATGTGTAATTTGACAACTTTAACATTAAATAAAATTCTTAGCGGTTTGACACCGACTGCAAGTAATTGCACGTCGTTTCGTAGTTCAGATTGTTAAATTCAAACAATAAATGAAAGTATTTTTTGTGTTTGTAATAAATAATTTAATAAATTTGTATTAGCAATTTTTAATAAACTAAAGCAAATGCTTATAAATGGTTGTATGCGGTTAATGTAGGTTATATCATACGTAGCCACTAGTTATGCCCATTGCTAAGGAGACTAAATGACCATTTATTGACTAAAAAATGAAAGATTTTTTTATTATCTTTGTAATATGGATATAACAGACAAAAACAAATATAAATCGGACTTTAAAAGAGAACTTGATAAGTTTGCAGAAAAGCTCGAAAAATACGTTTCTACGGACAATGGCGATTGGTCAGTAAAGGGTTTCATAGATGTTTACAAAAATATTTATACCATTTCTTCTGACACGAAAATCGTTTCAAAAATCCTTGAAATACACATTTTTCCTCAAATTTTACAGTTTGCCGACAGCATAGACTATAAGATTATCCTTGCCGAAAAACAAAATTGGTATCCCGACTTGACTTTCGTTCACAAGAAAAATGATGAAGTAAAATTTGCTGTTGACATTAAAACAACTTTCAGACGAAACGATAAAACAGCAGGTTTTACATTAGGTAGTCATGGTGGTTATTTCAAAGAACGTGACAAAGACAAAAATATTCAATTTCCTTACAATCAATATACGGGACATTATTGTTTAGGAGTTATTTACACTAGAACCGACGTAAGCGAAGACCTTTCAGAAACAGAAATTTATCAGGTTGAAGATCTTCAGGAAGAATATGAAACACCAAACAAAAAAGTTGGTGAACGCGAAGTTACAACTGTAAAAAATCTCAAGTCTATAACATCTGTTATTAAGGACTTTGACTTTTTTGCTTCTGAAAAATGGAAAATTGCAAGCGACAAACAAGGTTCTGGAAATACTGCAAACATAGGTTCAATAGTTGACATTGCAGATCTCAAAAACGGAAATGGAATTTTCAGTAAATTAGGTGAAAAATGGTTTGATGAGTATTGGATAAATCACGGTTCAGCCACATTGATTAAAGACGGAAAACCTGTTAAAATTACAACACTCAAAGATTTTTTAGAGTTCAAAGGTAGAACCGACCTTTGGAAAATGATTGTTGAAAAAACCACTAAAAAGAAAACGAAATGAAAGTAATTGTTCCACCTATAAAAAGTCAAGGCATAAAAACCAAGTTAGTTCCTTGGATTATGGATCTTGCACCAAAAGTAAAAGGAATGTGGATTGAACCATTTTTGGGAACTGGTGTTGTTGCATTTAATTCAGGTTACAAAAAAGCTATTCTTAACGACACAAATCCACATATAATAAATTTTTATAAAGGTGTTCAACAAAAAATTATCACTGCACCTTTAATGAAAAATTATCTTGAACAAGAAGGAAATATTTTAAGCAAAGCCAACAACAACGGCTACGAACATTATTTAAAAGTTCGGACACGATTCAACAGTGGAGAATTTTCACCTTACGACTTTATTTTTCTTTCTCGTGCAGGATTTAACGGTATGATGAGATTTGGAAGTAAAGGAAATTGGAACATTCCTTTTTGCAAAAAACCAGACAGATTTGCACAAGCTTATGTGACTAAAATTACAAACCAGCTTAATTCAGTTTCTAAAGTTATTCAACCTGAACCCAGTTGGACTTTTTACAATAGTTCTTTTGCCGAAATTATTCCACTTGCTACTGAAGATGATATTATATATTGTGATCCACCATACTACGGACGACACGTTGACTATTATAATGGTTGGAAAGAACAAGATGAAGAACTTTTATTCAAATTACTCAGTGAAACTAAAGCAAAATTTATTCTTTCTACTTGGCATCATAATGACTGGAGAGAAAATGAAATGATTAATAAATTTTGGAGCAAATTCAACATAGTAACCAAAGACCATTTCTATCATAATGGTGGTAGCATTGAAAACAGGCGTACAGTTGTTGAAGCACTTGTTTGCAATTTTGAAACTGACAATTTCACTCAACACAATCACGGCTTGAAAGAGAAAGTTAAAGATAATCAATTGGCTTTAAATATACTCTGACAACAAATAGCATAGGGCATAACACCATCTACGAAAAACAACGAGCAGTAATGGGCAACTTGACACAGTTAACATTAAATATATTTCTTAGCGGTTTGACACCGACTGCAAGTAAAAGCCTGCCAAATTCAACCGCAAACCGTTAAATTCAAACAATAAATGAAAATATTTTTTTTAAGTTTATAACAAATAATTTAATAAATTTGTATGAGCAATTTTTAATAAACTAAAGCAAATGCTTATAAATTGTTGTAAACGGTTAATGTAGGTTATATTATACATAGCCATTAGTTAGAGTCTGTCTATAAAGTCCGCTGACTGCGTTATGCTCGTTTTGAAAACAGTCATTTACATAAGTAAACTCCTTGATTTTCAAAACTTCGCAAGCCTTGTCATCGAACTTTATATTCCAGACTCTTGATTTTATGGACAGACACTAGTTAGTGTCTGTCTATAAAGTCAGTGTTTGATTCAGAACTTAGCGAAGCGATTTCACGAATACCTTAAAAATATAAAAAAGGTATGAGTAAATCGGACATTATGGACAAACACTAGTTAGCAACTAGTGGTGTGAGAATTAGGAAATATTTTATATCTTTGTAAAAAAAATATGAACTCAAAAGAAAAACATATAATTGCCTTAATTAAATCAAAGATTCAAGGTAAAAATCCTGAAGCTGACATTATTCTTTTTGGCTCACACGCCAGAGGCAATGCAAACAACGACTCTGACTGGGATATACTTATTTTATTGAAATCTTCCGATGTTTCAAGAAAACTTGAACAGGAATACCGACATGAACTCTTTGATGTAGAACTTGAAACAGGTGAGCCAATTTCGACTTTTGTATTTTCAAAGACTGATTGGGAAACAAATCATTCAGTGACACCGCTTTATTATAATATTTCAAGAGAAGGAATTAGAATATGAATAAAAGCATTGATGATTTAATTAAGTATCGAATTGAGAGAGCATTTGAAACTTTAGCTGATGCTCGAATATTAGCCGACAATAGCAGTTGGAACTCGTGTATTAATAGATTATATTATGCTTCTTTCTATTGCATAAATGCACTTCTTATTAAAAACAATATTCGAACACACACTCATAATGGTTGTAAGTCTAAATTCCACGCTGAGTTCGTTAAGACAGGTATAATAGATAAAAACTTTGGTAAGCTATACTCAGACTTATTTGACTGGAGACAAGAAGGAGATTATGCCGACTTTATTGCTTTTGACCAAACTACTGTAGTCCCATTACTTGAACAGACTGAAAATCTAATAAAAGCAATCGAAAAACTTCTGAAATAAACCACCAGTTGCTAACACACGTTTGGTAAAAACTGGGCAATTTTGTGCTACTTGACAACTATAACAATAAATAAACTTATTAGTGGTTTGACAGGAATGTGCAAGAAATTGCACGTCGTTTCGTAGTTCAGATCATTAAATTCAAACAATAAATGAAAGTATTTTTTGTGTTTGTAACAAATAATTTAATAAATTTGTAATAACAATTTTTAATAAACTAAAATAAGTGGTTGTAAACGGTTAATGTAGGATAAGGTGTATATATAAACGAGTTAGCCACTATTTATATATGAATAATTTCGAAGATATAATGACCATGCGTTCTGACGCTGAACTTCTCGAAATCACAACAGTACTTCGAGACGACTATCAACTTGAAGCAGTTACTGCTGCCGAATCTGAATTATTAAAACGTAATCTATCAGACCAACAACTTGCCGAAGCACAAGCACTACTTGATGCAAAAATTCTGGAACAAACCAATAAAAAAGAAAAAATAAAAAAGTTGCAAAATAAAGTTGCCGACATTGCTGACACAATACATCCATTAAAAGAAAAATCAACTGACACAACTATAAAACTAATTACTATTGGACTTTCTATTCCTTACCTCATTTTCCTGTTTAATACATGGGACTTATTTATTCTAATGTTTCAAGACTTTGGAAACATTGACTTTAGTGGTATTTTATACATTGTTCCAATTTTAAGTTTTCCAATCGGACTTTTCGGTTTTTGGACAATAAAAAAATATGGCTGGATAATTATAACTATTCTTTTAACTATATTTGCTATGAACGCATTAATTTCTTTAGCTTTTGAAATAAAATGGGCAATGCAATCTAGTTTTCAATATAGCAATCCAGCGTTAGACGAACTATTTGGTAAAAATGGTTTTGCGTTTCACATTGGACAACTTTTATTATTTGTTGGTCTTATTTATTTCTTAAACATAAGGAAAGTTATAGAAAAGTTTAAAATAAATAAGCGGACTCAGTTGTTGGTAATCGGACTGACTGCAATTCCATTCATACTATTCGGACTATCAATATATCTATAACAATAAACAGTGGCTAACACACGTTTGGTAAAAACTGGGCGGGTGGTGCAACTTGACAATGACAACAAAGTACAAAAGCGGTAACGGTTTGACGCCCTCTGCGGCTAATTGCCCAGCTTTTTCCAAGCGCCAAACGTTATTTAAATTCAAACAATAAATGAAAGTATTTTTTGTGTTTGTAACAAATAATTTAATAAATTTGTAATAACAATTTTTAATAAACTAAAACAAATGTATATAAATGGTTGTAAACGGTTAATGTAGGATAAGGTGTATATATAAACGAGTTGGCTGCAACGTTAAGACAGGAAGCTAGAGAATTAAGTTCTAAAATAAAGCTTGACTAAATTGAGGATTTAATAAATGAAGAATTTTAAGAACAATATTAATACTAAAAGAATTATTGTAGTTGACTTATATGCAGGAAGCTACAATGAAAAAAATACTGGTCATGAATTATTCAATTTAGTAAGAAATCCTGTTGATAGTAATTTTTATGGATATTGTCCACCGAGAGATGGTATTGCTTTAACTAAATTCGGAGCAAGCAAAAACGATGAGTATATCGATAATGTTTTAGTAGTCTATGTCTCTAAAAAAAATAAAAGTAACAATCGAGAAATTATTGCATTTTGTTTGAATGCAAGGATATTTAAAACAGGTCAGTCTGGTAAAGGGCTAAGTCGCAATTTTATCGATAAGGACGGGAAGGAAGTTATTTCAACATATTCAGTAAAAAGTGATAATCTATACGATTTAAGAAATCGTTTTAATAAGTTCGAAATAAAGATAAATGACTACAATAATAAAATGTTTCGAAAACAAAGATTTTATTGTGGCACATATCCTGAATTAGACATAGGAATTATTGATTATATAGAAAGTGTTTTGGAGCAAAAAGCAATACTTGACAACGATGATAGTGATGTGCAAGAGGAAATCCAAATATCAGAACCTGCTGACACCGAAATAATAAAAAAATCATCAGAAAAACCACTGAATATCGAGAATGGGAATCAGGGGAAAATCATAGTAAAAGATAGCAGAATATCAAAGTCTGCATTGATTGCTGCCAATTATACTTGTTCAATTAATACAATTCATAAAACTTTTATCACTAAACAGAAAATTCCATATATGGAAGGACACCACCTAATACCATGTACTGTTACGAATAGCGAATATTTCATGAAAAAGTACAATAAAAATATTGATTGTATTGAGAATATTGTTTCTATTTGCCCGAATTGTCACAGAGAAATCCATTATGGTGAATGGAAATCTAAGTCAGAAAAAATTAAATTATTATTTAGAAAGCAGCAAGACAAATTGAAACAAATAGGCATTCTGATAACGGAGGATGAACTATTAAAACTTTACAAAAATGGATAGATACATTAGAAATAAATAAACGCAGCAGCCAACATCATGTATAAAACATTGGGGTTTAAGTGGTTATTTGAAATGTTCTCCCCCGCATCGGCTTTTGTTTTGTTGGACAGGGACGAAGCCCGCAATCCCCAACGTTTCATACATGTGACCGTTATAAGTAAGCGATAAAAAGAAAAAACATGACACAAACGAGCAAATTGAGCAGACTGAACTTGACAAAGACAAAAAAATGAAAAAGAAAATATTTCGTTGACACTTTCTTTGTAACTCAACAATTTTATAGCTCGTAGAAAAGCGCAATAAAGATGAAAACAAAAACTTAGTCTTTTTCCTAATACTTTTCACAAAGAAATGCAACTTTGAAAACTGATTAAAAGTAATTATAAAAAACAAAATAATTATCAAAACAAAAAATGAAAAAATCAAAACTATTTATTGCAATTGTTTTAATTATCAATTGTTTCCCTATTTTCTCGGGTATCAATTGCTTTGGGCAATACACTAAGCTGCTCGATTTTGCAGGAGCAACAAATGGAAGTAATCCTTATGGTGATCTTATGTATGACGGAACTTTTCTCTATGGAATGACAGCAGGCGGTGGCACAAGCACTAATTGTACGGGTAATTGTGGAGTTATTTTTAAAATAAAACCTGATGGAACTGGGGATACCGTCTTGCTTAATTTCACAAGTGCTACAAACGGAAGTTCACCTACCGGTTCTCTTATTTCTGACGGAACCTTTCTTTATGGAATGACAGGATTCGGTGGCATAAATAATAATGGAACCATTTTTAAAATAAAGCCAGATGGAACAGGGTATGTCAAACTGCTAGATTTTAATAACACAAATGGAGGTTATCCTCGTGGCTCTCTTATTTCTGACGGAACCTTTCTCTATGGAATGACAGAATTAGGCGGCACATACAATAAGGGTACAATCTTTAAAATAAAGTCTGATGGAACAGGGTATGTCAAACTGCTAGATTTCAATGGCACATCAAATGGAAGTAAACCTCAGGGTTCTCTTATTTCTGATGGCACTTTTCTCTATGGAATGACAGAATTAGGCGGCACAAATGATTATGGAGTTCTCTTTAAAATAAAACATGATGGGACAGGTGGTAATGTCTTACTCAATTTCACAGGTTCAAACGGATATAATCCTTATGGTTCTCTTATTTCTGACGGAACTTTTCTCTATGGAATGACATTGTTTGGTGGCACAAACTATGCTGGAAACATTTTTAAAATAAAACTCGATGGAACCGGGTTTATTAATCTTCTGAATTTCTCAAATGGGGCAAACGGAAATGTACTTTATGGCTCTCTAATTTTTGATGGAACTTTTCTCTATGGTATGACTACTCAAGGCGGCACAAGTTCTGCTTGTAATTATGGTTGTGGAGTGCTATTTAAAATAAAACCCGATGGAACCGGATTTGTTAAGCTGCTGGACTTCTCAGGCGAAGCAAATGGAGCTGAACCTTATGGATCTCTTATTTCTGATGGAACTTTTCTCTATGGAATGACGTATTTTGGTGGTACCAATAATAGGGGAACAATATTTAAGTATTGCACCCTCGCCATTGACAGTATTAATGCAACCATGGTGAGTTGTTATGGCGGTAACAACGGAACAGCAACTGTCAATGTGAGTGGTGGACTTCCTCCTTATACTTATTTATGGAGTACCACACCGGCACAAACCACCCAAATTGTCACTGGGCTTACAGCAGGAAACTACATGGTTACGGTTACGGATGCAAACAGCATTACAAAAACTGCAAGTGTTACCATAATTCAGTCACCTTTAATAAGTGCTCCCTCCATCTGCCTTGTTACAGTTGACAGTACCTCCACAAAAAATCTTATTATTTGGGAAAAACCTGTTGTTACAAACATTAATAGCTTCAATATTTATAGGGAAATATCTTCTGTTTATACTCACATTGCAAGCATTCCATACTCTGTGACGAGTATTTTTACAGATATAACAAATGGAGTAAATCCTAACTCTGCTTCGTATAAATATAAGATTTCCATTGTGGATACATGCGGCAATGAAAGCACTTTGAGTAACTTTAATCGCACCATTCATGTTGCTGTATACCCTGAATCTCCCTGCGGTTACAATCTTATTTGGAATGATTATATTGGATTTCCTGTAACGCAATATTTGATTTACAGAGACAGTTCTAATACCGGATGGCTAAAGAAAGACTCGGTAAGTTTTGGGAATACATCATGGACGGATTTCACTTGTTATCCTGCAAATGATACTATTGCCTATCTTGTAGAAGCGATTTATCAGGAGGGCTGCAATTCCACAAAGGATATGGCTTATAATTCTACACGTTCCAATGTGCAAAGTAATTATTCTGATTACGTACCATTACTATCAACCAACGATTTTAATTTAAAAATATCTCCCAACCCCACAAACGGAAAGTTCACAGTTACAATTTCAAACTTTCAATCATCAATAATAAATAGTCAATTGTCAATTGCTAATGCACTGGGAAAAGTCATTTTTAAATCCAACATAACAAATCCGAAATCTGAAGTTTATTTATTAGGACAACCAAGCGGAATATATATTGTCAGCATAAAATCAGGTAAAAAAGTATATAATCAAAAATTAGTAAAAGAATAATGACAGGGACAGAGCGGTTGGAAAAATTGTTTGACCGTTTAAATCCTGCTGATTAAAATACAATTATAAAAGCACGCAGGTCAACAAAGAGAAATAATCGCCTACTTATAACACCACCTAAACCCAAGCAGGCAGTAGTAACAATATGACAAAGACGTACAACTTGAAACTTTCTAGCAGTTTGACAGGCGAGTGCAAGCAAAATGCCTGCTCTGGGTCTAGCTTCGACCGTTATTTAAATTCAAACAATAAATGAAAGTATTTTTTGTGTTTGTAACAAATAATTTAATAAATTTGTATTAGCAATTTTTAATAAACTAAAACAAGTGGTTGTAAACGGTTAATGTAGGATAAGGTGTATATATAAACGAGTTAGCAGCCATATTTACAAAACTAATACTATCAAAATAAAGAATGATTTTAAAAAAGAAATATAGAAAAATTAGATTGAAAATAATAAATACATATTATATGTTTAAAAGTTTACCATGGAAACATATTTGCGTTTTATTTTTTTGTTTGTTTTTAACTCTAACGATTTTTTACCTTCTAAGTGCAAATTGTTTCAAGACATTTGACACAAATAATACTTTAACAAATTTACTGACAGTAAATGCTGTATTTTCTGCAATTTTAATTACATATTTGTTTTCAAGAATTACTTGGTCTAAAGAGAGAAAACTTGAAGTTTATAAAGAAGCCAATTCTCTTTCTCAAAAAATAACTGATTTCAGACGAATTTTAAACAAATTGACCACATATTATAACATTTGGGACAGTGACAATTCAACAAAATCTTTAATCGATCATGGCGAATATAGGCAAATCGATTTCTATGACTATAGAATGTCTTCAATAAGTGATTATGAGCCTCACAACCAAGAGTTAATAAATGAATTCCGAAAGCACAAAGACTATAACGAGGGAATATCTACATTATATCTCGCAATGGTTTCGTTGGTTAGAAACAGAAATAATCCTCACTTTGAATTTCATGAAGAATTATATAGTGACTTTGAACTTAATGGACTTTATAATATAAAAGTTATTGAAAAATGGCTTAATTGCGAAATTTTTGGAATGATATGGTTTTGGCTTGACAAAGATCGAGACAATCATTTCATTAATTATATTGCTTTAAGAAATGACAATGAATTTATTTTGGAAGCAGCAAAAAGAATAAATAAAAAATATGAAGGACAAGAATTAAATAATAAGTTATTAAAAGAACTTTCTGAAGAATTTAATTCTCATTATCTGAAAGAATTATACATACGACTAAAAGAACTTAAAAAGGGAGTAACTGATTTGAATTTGCTAATAATAGTTCTTATTACAATCAGTTTGTTTTTCGGAGTATTGTTGCCATTTGCATTATTATTAGTTCAAGCTAAGACATTTTGGTTTTCATTTATAGTTGCCATTGTTGCTTCAATAAATACTGGACTAATAGCTTATTTTATTCTAAGATTTCCAACTCTAATAAACAGAGAACTAAAATGGACATAAAAAATACGGCTGCTAACACCATGTTAGCTTTAGCTGGCAATAACGTGCAACTTGACAGCGATAACATAATGAAAGATTAGTAGCGGTTTGACAAGGACTGCTTAAAAGTGCCAGCCAAAGCCAACATTCGACCGTTAAATTCAAACAATAAATGAAAGTATTTTTTGTGTTTGTAACAAATAATTTAATAAATTTGTATTAGTGAAACATTCAAAATAATTTCCCCCAAATCTAAGGATAAATCCGGTAATTTAGCTCAGGTATTTGCGGATGATA
>Ga0154308_1225_pt1 | contig 14956 bp, 8 predicted proteins | sample RifGroA2_FD_105602 | JGI IMG/M metagenome (GOLD analysis project Ga0154308, IMG submission 105602) | Bacteroidetes bacterium GWA2_32_17
TATTGTGATGTTAATAAAATTGCCTCATTATGCCTCAATTAATAAAGTGCTTTTGGGGGAAGTTATTTTGAAAATCTTACTTTGGTAGTTTCTTCTGTGTTAATTTTTAAGAAAATAGTTTTTCTGTGTAATCTGCGTAATCTGCGTAATCTGTGGCGAAAATAAAATCATAAATATCAATGTAAATCAGCGTCTAACAATGTTATAAACAGATGAAACAAAAACCGCGTTTGTCTTTTTGGCAAATATGGAATATGAGTTTCGGGTTTCTTGGAATCCAATTTGGCTTTGCATTACAAAATGCCAATGTGAGCCGTATATTCGAAACATTGAATGCAAAAGTTGAAAACATCCCCATTTTATGGATAGCTGCTCCTATTACAGGTTTGATTATTCAACCCATCATAGGTCATATAAGTGATTGCACATGGAACCGATTGGGACGCAGACGCCCATATTTTTTAACAGGCGCTATTCTTGCTTCCATTGCACTTTTAATAATGCCAAATTCTCCTGCATTGTGGGTTGCCGCCGGAATGCTTTGGGTAATGGATGCATCTATCAATGTGTCTATGGAACCTTTCAGAGCTTTTGTTGGCGATATGCTTCCTTCAGAACAAAGAACAAAAGGATTTGCCATGCAGAGCTTTTTTATTGGAACAGGAGCCGTAATAGCTTCTGCACTACCTTATCTGCTCACTAATATCTTTAAAGTGGCAAACACTGCACCTAAAGGAGTAATACCTGCATCTGTGCAATATTCATTTTATATAGGCGCTACTGTTTTTTTTATAGCAGTACTTTGGACAGTTATACGCACAAAAGAATATTCCCCTGCTCAACTCGCTGAATACAATAAGGAAACTTTTACCGAAGAAGAACAAATAATATACACAAATGCTGTAACCTCTCCCCAAAAAACAAAGAATAAAATATTCAGCCCTGCTTATTATATTATTATAGGAGTACTGTTGTCGGCTTTCTTTTATTTTAAAGAATTAGCCGGCGAATTATATATTTTATCTTTTGGATTTGTCATTTTTGGTTTATTAATATTCTTAGCCGGTTCCCTGAAAAAAACAGGATACCATAAAAATGGATTTGTAGTAATAGTAGATGATTTTTTAAAAATGCCTCAAACAATGAAACAGCTTGCCTTGGTACAATTTTTTTCATGGTTTGCATTATTCGCTATGTGGATATATACAACTCCTGCAATAACCAGACATATTTTTGGAACAACCGACACATCTTCTGCTGTATTTAACGAAGGAGCAAACTGGGTTGGAATTTGCTTTGCTGTTTATAATGGTGTTGCTGCCATATTTGCATTTATATTACCAATATTGGCAAAAAAAACAAGCAGAAAAATTACACATATAATTTCACTCATTGCCGGTGGATTAGGACTGATTTCTATTTTCTTCTTCAAAGATCCGGTTATGCTGCTATTATCAATGGTGGGAGTTGGAATAGCATGGGCAAGTATTTTATCAATGCCGTATGCAATTCTTACGGGAGCATTACCATCAAACAAAATGGGCGTATATATGGGAATTTTTAATTTTTTTATTGTCATTCCACAAATATTAGCTGCAAGTGTTCTTGGCTTTTTTACAAAAAACTTTTTTAATGACGATGCAGCCTATACGCTAATACTTGGTGGCGTATCCATGATGTTGGCTGCGGTAATCGTTATATTTGTTAAGGATGAAGATGAAAAAAAATAACCTAAGATTTTCTACCTATTTAAGGCAATCTGCCATTATTTTTTGAGATTTGCATCTATGCTTTGTTTTTGTTCTTTTATAAAGAGCCACAAAAATGCTGAAACAGAAAGTGATACAGCACTAATAACAAAAATAATTATTTTATCGTCTGCTGACTGAACAAAACTTCCAAAAAATAAACTGACAACTAACTGGGGTATCACAACTGAAAGATTAAAAATTCCCATAAACAATCCCATTTTTGATTTATCAACCATTTCGGACATAATAGCAAAAGGAAGGCTTACAACCGATGCCCATCCTATACCAATTATTCCCATAAGCATATAAAGCTTGACTTCGCTGTTGCCAAAACCGACTATACCCCAGTACCCTAATGCCATAATTATAATACAAAGCAAATGAGTTTTAACATTTCCAAACTTTTTTGTAAGGGGCTGTAATATAAAAGCAGGAAGTAAAAACCCAACAGTATTCATTATAGCAAATGAAATGGCAATAATCTGTCCTGACTCAGAAGTTTGCGATTCGTTTAACTTTGACATATTGCTAATTCCAAATTGGAATTGTGAAATGTAAGCAAAAATGTAAACAAACATTGTTTGTACTCCAAGCCATGTAAACGAATGTGCAACATATATCTTTATAAGGCTACCCCATTTTATTTTTTTCTTTTCCTGAAAATCTGGTTCAGCAGCTGTAAAAGTGGATGATTGCAACTCCCGTGGCTCCTTAATAAGGAAAGTAGGAATAATTGAAAACAGTAATACCAGTACAGCACCAAACCAAATTAAAGTATAATTGCCAAATACAGCACCAAATACATAAGCAAAAACGCCAAAAAAACCTGAAATGGTTTGCATCCATGTATATCCTTTAGTACGCTGACTTCCATTAGGAGTAACATCTGCAATAACAGAACGCGTAGGATTGAAACTAATATTGATAGATATATCCAATGTAACTGCAACAATTATAGCAACAGTTATCAAGCTATTAATAGAAAGTGCATCGTTTATTTTTCCGATAAATGGAAGTGCTACAATCATTATAGCAGCAAGAACTCCACCTATTATAATAAAAGGTCGCCGCCGTCCACCCCAAAACCACACTTTATCACTGATAAAACCAATTATCACCTGTCCTATAATCCCTGCTATTGGCCCAGCAGCCCATACAATACCTACATCATGAATGTTGAGATTATATTTTGTACTAAGTATCCAACTCAGTACTGCAATCTGTATCGAAAGAGCAAACCCCATGGAAGTTGCAGGTAAACTAAGGATAATGTAAAATAATCCCGTGAGTTTTTTTTGAATATTTAACATTTTTTAATTAAGGAATTAAGATTAAGGATTAAGGATTTTTTCATTTTTCGTTTAATTCTAAAATTGTAACAGATAAAGGTTCAATATTTATTGTTTTTAAATTGCTAATCTTTTCGTTTGAAATAATATTGCTCGCATTGGAAAATTTTTTCAGAATCTCATTGTAACGTGATGTATCTATGGTGCTTTTTTCTTTATTTTGATTCAAAATTATCATAACTGTTTTTTCTGTATTATATCTAAAATAGACATAAATGCCGTTTTCGGGAATAAACTGTTTAAGCTTTCCGGTTTGTAACACGGTATTGTTTTTTCTGTATAAAGCCAGTTTTGAACCAAATTCAAATGCTTCCTTTTCTTTTGGAGATAAATTTTCTTTATTAAATTTATTGAACTTATCATTTTTCCATCCTCCGGGAAAATCTTCGCGTAATTTTTCATCGGGGGGACCAAAATTTTTCATAAGTATTTCCGTTCCATAATACATACAGGGTATTCCACGTGTTGTTAATAAAAAACCCAAACCCATTTTAAATTTATTTATATCTTCATTAATAACACTATAAAACCTATTTTGGTCGTGATTATCAAGAAAAATAACATTTTTATAAGCATCTTTATAAAGAAAATCATTTGTCAAACAATAATAAATAGCAGCAACTCCGTTAACCCAACCGAATGCTTTTGTTAAAGCATTATTTATGGCATAATATAATTGAAAGTCAGTAACGCCTTGTAATTGAGGTTCATACTTATTGTTTAGTCCGCTACCCTTTGTATAATAAGCTTGGTTTGCTATACCACTTACCCATGTTTCGCCAAATATCCCTATTTTAGGATATTCTGCTTCTATGGATTGAATCAATGTTGACATAAATTTTTGGTCGGGATATGGATAGGTATCAAAACGTAATCCATCAACTCCTGCATAAGTAATCCACCATAGTGTGTTCTGAATAAGATAGGTTGCAAGTAGCGAATCGCCTTGATTAAAATCCGGCATGTGTTTATCAAACCATCCTTCTGTATATACAGTTCTGTCGGTATCTGAAACATAAGGGTCCATCAATACTACATCACGATAGTTGGTTTTGATAAATGTTTTATTGAAATGGAACCAATTTTTGAACGGAATATCCTTATACAGCCAATGCTGATTACCAACATGATTATATACAACATCCATAATTACTTTTAAACTATTTTTATGGCAATTGTTCACAAATTCTTTATATAGCTCATTGGTGCCAATTCTTGGGTCAATTTTGTAATGATTGGTGATAGCATAGCCATGATAGGATGCAAATAGTTGATTATTTTCAAACACGGGTGTGGTCCATATTGCCGTAATTCCAAGTTCTTTGAAATAATCAAGATGCTCCATAATACCTTTGATATCACCGCCATGCCTCGATAAAAGCGAATCGCGTGAAAATATAGAATCGTTCATTGTTTTTATCACATCGTTCGATGTGTCACCATTAGAAAATCTGTCAGGGAGCAGTAAATAGATGAAATCAGAACTATTAATACCTTGTATAGCTAACGAATCATTAGTTTTTTCTTTCAGTTCGTAGTTTAATATGATAGTGTCCTTATTACTTAAAAACTGGATAGGATATTCTCCGGATTGAGCGTTATTAGAAATTTGTAACTTCAGGATAATATAATTTGGATTATCAGCTTTGACAACTTTTTTAAGTGAAACTCCCGATTTATTTACCTGTACTTTATAATCCTGAATATTCTTCATCTTAACAATCAACTGAAGTTCGGGATTCTTCATTCCGAGCCACCAAAAAGGAGGTTCTGTACGTTCTATATTTGCAACCTGCGAAATTGCAGTAACATATATCAGTAAAAAAATTAATATAAAACAAACGTTTTTGTTCATATACTTTATAGTTTGAAGTTTCAAGTTTCAAGTTTGAAGTTTCAGGTTTGAAGTTTCAGGTTTGAAGTTTCAAGTTTGAAGTTTCAGGTTTGAAGTTTCAGGTTTGAAGTTTCAAGTTTGAAGTTTCAGTTTTCAAAGCAGCGATGTATTAAGGATTTTGTACCATCAGTGGGTTTCCCGACATTTCTTCTTGTGGAATTTTAAACAAAAGACTTGGGTCGTTCCATAGAACATTATCGCGTTCAGATTGTTTCATGCGTTTCAAATTATGATACCTGTCGCCTTCAAAAATCAATTCTCTTCTACGTTCAATCCATACACTGTCGAGAAGTGCATTTTGAGTAATTGTTTCATCAACCCAGTTACTGCCATAAGCACGTTTTTTAACAGCCGTATAACAGTCATAAGTGTTTTGGGTGATGTTGCCTGATAAGATATCCGATTCTGCTTTAATCAGTTCCATTTCTGCAAAGCGAATCACAGAAACATTATATTCAGGATTAGCAGGGGTATATTTTTTCACAAAAATTATGTCAGCAAAAGGATTAATAGAAATATACTTTGTCCTCCTCCCATCAAGTAAAGAATATATATTTTTTAGAGAATCTATACCTGTAAACAAAGGCTCAGTACCATCGGAAGGATTGTAACTGTATGTAATTCCATTACTTTGGTCGGTTGCTGTATTTACTAATTGAAAAATTGATTCACTGCTTGCCAGATTGCCCGATGTTTTAAATACCTGAAGCAGGTCGCTATTTAAGGAATATAAACCACTTATAAGTACCTTATTTGCCTTTTCTGCAGCATTTACGTAATCTCCTTTCTGAAAATATATTCTGGCAAGATAAGCAGCAGCAGCCATTTCAGAAGCCCGGCTTGAAGATTTTTTTATATTAGCTGCTTCAAGTAATTGTTCAGCTTCTTTTAAATCATTAATCACATAATTATATACTTCTTCAACTGTGTTCCTTGCCATTGCCAGGTTTGCAAACCCATCTAACGTAGGTTGTGTTCTATATGGTATTCCCAATTGGGAATTAGAACCTGTGTTATCTACATTGTATGGAAGTGCCCAAAAACGCAGGAGTTCAAAATGAGCGACTGCACGAATAAACAAAGCTTCACCTTTATATTGTGCTTTTATTTTATTAAAATCTTCACCCGTAAGCAAGTTATTATCAATAACATAAATAACATTATTTGTTCTGTTGATAGTTGAGTATGCTTCTGACCACATGCTTCTAAGTGGCGATAACTGAACAGTTGTAGCACGATTATAAATCTCGAGTGTGCCAAAATTGGTTAACCGCGAGTTATCCACGTTACAATCATTGGCTAAAAGTTCGGCAAATACCACCATATTTCCACCCAACACGTTTGATGATTGTAAACCATCATAAGCTCCAATAAGTACAGCATCAAGATCTTTCACCGAAGTGATAGCCTTTTCGTTCGGAATGTTCATCTTTTGGTCTATATCAAGAATTTTTTTGCACGACACAGAAAAAAAAGCTGCAAAAATTACGGTTATAAATATTAATCTTTTCATGATTAAATAGGTTATTAAGTTATTGGTTATTAAATTATTTTTCACTTTTATCTTTTCACTTTAAAGAGTTAATCGGATACCACAAATTAATGTTTTTGCTTGTGGTGTTTGCAACGAAGGTCCTGCAAAAGAAACATTTCCTTGCTGACTGTTTGGGTCAACATTTCGCATTGCTTCAGGATCCCATCCAGGATACTTTGTAAATGTTAGTATGTTTGTCCCACCAATATAAATTTTACAAGTAGTTAGCTTTAGTTTTTTGCAGAGTTTTTCTGAAAACATATACGAAAGCGTAATAGATCGCAATCGTATATACGAAGCATCATAAAGGAATCTATTGGAATTGGTAGGTGTGTAATAATTCAGAGCAGGAACTTTATTACTCTGGTTCACTGATGTCCATGCATCTAATATTTCAGGTCTTTGTGCAATTTGGTTCCATGCTCCTATCTGTTGTTTTGCAGGGTCATCATAAATAGTATTACCATAAACAAAACTGAAAAGAAAATTCAATGCTATATTCTTATAAGAGAATGTATTTGTAATACCTCCTAAAAATTTTGGCATAGGATTTCCGCAAGGCACACGGTTATCATAGAAATTCGGATTATTTGAAGTTATAATATTTCCGTTAATGTCGTAAAATAAATCTTGTCCGGCATGAACAAATTCGGTACCTGTAATATTTCCGTTAAGGTCGTAAACATTCATAGTCTCATCATGCTGCTGTATTCCTGCAAATGGTACCAAATAAGCCTGCCCAACAGGATAACCGACCATTACACGCCCTTCACCAGGTTCACCACTTTCAAATGCGTCGGGTGGCAACCCTGCTAAATCAATTACTTTATTTCTGTTAAATGAAATATTAAAATCAGTTGTCCATTTAAATTTTCCTGTCAAATTCCTTGATACAAGTGTAAATTCGTATCCATGATTATTCATTTTGCCAACATTTTCCAATATTGAACTAAAACCTGACGAAGAAGGAATAGAAACATTTAATAACATATCGGAAGTTCTTTTGAAATAATAAGTAGCAGTTCCCGAGATTCTATTTTTAATTACTCCCCACTCTACGGTTAAATCCAATTGTTTGGATTTTTCCCAGCTTAAATTCGGATTGGGCAATACACCGGGTGCAATTCCTGTATTTCCTGCATATCCGTGATTAGGATAGTAAACCCCGAGATATGCAAAATCGCCTATATTTGCATTTCCTGTATATCCATAACTACCGCGAAGTTTAAGATAACTAAGAATTTTTGAATGATTTAGAAAATTTTCATCGGAAGCAATCCATGCTGTTGAAATGGCAGGGAACCATCCGTAACGATTATTTTCACCAAAACGTGATGAACCATCGTTTCTAATACTAAAAGCAGCAATATATTTATTTTTGAGTTTATAATTCAACCGAAAGAAATTAGAAATAAATGCAGAGCTTGTTTCATAATAATAACCTGTTTTATTAGAAGCGTCGGCTGCATTAGGTGTCGTATAAAAATCGTTCGGAAAATCCCATCCATTAAGCCCTACACCATTAGTATGCGATTTTTGTATAGAATTTCCCAATGTTGCAGTAAAATCATGAATATCATTTATTTCTTTTTCATAAGTAAAAAAATTATTAGTAGTCCAATTAATTACGTCTGTATGCCTGTTCCATGCGCTTGAAACGGATGTCGCATCCTGAACATTTCTAAAGTCAAATTGGTCTTCATTCTGATCGAGTATATCAATACCAAATTCTGACCGGAATTTAAGAGAATTATTAAAAGTATAATCGGCAAATACATTTGAAATAGTACGAAAAGATTTAACTATGTATTTTTTTGTATCAAGTTCCCATACAGGATTGCTGGGATATCCTTGTTTTGTGGGACTGAAATAAGAGCCATCGGCATTATAAACAGGCAAATAGGGAAACATTCGCTGTGCATCGCCAAGTCCTCCGGCATCGCCAATGGGTATTCTTTTATTATTTGAAAATGCAAGTCCCATGTTAACTCCAAGTTTTAATTTATCTGTTGCTTCATTTTCAAGATTTATGCGTCCATTAATTTTTTCGTAATCATTACCTTTTAAGAATCCTTTTTCTTTAAAATATGTTCCTCCTGCATAAAATATAGTTTTATCGTTACCTCCTGATGCAGAAACCGAAGCTTGTTGTTGATTCCCTAATTGTAATGTTTTATCAATCCAATCGGTTCCACCAAGTTCGGCAAGCGAATCGGCTTGTCTCCTTGTCCAACTACCATAGATAAGGGTATTAGCAGTTTCGGGACTCAAACCCATTTCTGCACGGGCTCTGTCACGCAACGACAGCATTTCTTTTGCTGTAAGAAGATTAAGCCTGTTGGTTTCTTTCACTATTCCCGATGAGATACTTGCATCAAATTTTGTTTTTCCGGCTTTACCTTTTTTGGTGGTTACAATTATAACACCATTGGCACCTCTTGAACCATAAATAGCTGCAGAAGCTGCATCTTTCAGCACTTCAATTGATTCGATATCATTTTGATTTAAGTCGGAAAGGGCATTGGTTCCTGAACCCAATGCGCCTGAACTATAATCGCCGGATGTTACAGGTATTCCATCTATTACATAGAGAGGTTCGCTACCTGCTGAAATTGAACTTGTACCTCTTATATTAATCTTTACAGGAGCTCCTGCAACACCATTTGCAGTTATTATTTGAACTCCCGAAGCTCTTCCTTGCATTACCTGTTCAAAACTTCCGCTTCCCGATGATTGTGTAAGGTCTTTAGCTTTGATGGTTTCGATGGAACCGGTAACTTCTCTTTTTTCTTTTACTCCATATCCCACAACAACTACTTGATTAAGTAAAAGTACATCTTCTTTCATAACAAAATTAACTTCTTTTTTTTCATGCTCTAATAATGTTACTTTCTGTTCTGACTTTAAATAACCCATCATGTTTGCCACGATAGTATATGTACCGGCACCCAGATTTCCGATAGCATATTCTCCGTTTGTATTGGTAGTGGTACCAATTGTAGTAGCTTTAACGATTACAGAAACAAAGCCCATCGGCTGATTTTTTTCGTCTATTACAATACCGCTTAATGTTGCTTTCTGAGCATAAGAGGAAATAAACATTATCCCTATTAAAATAAAAGAAAAAATGCGTTTCATATTTTTTTTTAAATTCCCATAAATTAAAAAGCAAAGGTATCAAATGATACAGTAATTATCAAATTTTTGTACTTTTATAGCAAATTTTATTTGATTGAAATATTATGAATTTCGTTAGAAGCAGCGGTATCTTATTGCATATAACTTCCCTTCCCGGTAATTTCGGTGTAGGTACATTAGGCGAAGAAGCGTACGAGTTTGTTGATTTTCTGGAAACAGCAAATCAGAAACTGTGGCAGCTTCTCCCGCTTGGTTATACGGGTTATGGTAATTCTCCTTATCAATGTTTTTCGGCATTTGCAGGAAACCCTTTGCTGATAAGTCTTGAAAAACTCGTTCAAAAAGGTCTTCTCGAAAAAGATGATTTGAAAAATTTTGCTCATAGTAAAATAAATTCAGAAAAGGTAAATTACGAAAAAGCAAAAAAAATTAAAAGCTCATTATTATTTAAAGCTTTTGAGAAATTTATTACCACAGAACAAAAAGATTTTGAATTATTCTGTAACGAAAATTCACAATGGTTAGATGATTTTGCAATGTACCTTTCTTTGAAAGAAGAATTTTCGTTAAAACCATGGAATCGCTGGCCCCGACTTGTAAGAATAAGGGAAAATAATACCCTTGAAAATTATAAAAATACGTTATCAAAAAACATTTATTATCATAAATTTGTTCAATATATTTTCTTCTCACAATGGTTTGAATTAAAAGAATATGCCCATAAAAAAGGAATTAAGATTATCGGTGATATTCCATTGTATGTTTCTTATGATAGTGTAGATGCATGGATGCATCCGGAAATATTTTTATTTAACAAAAACGGCGTGGCTATAAGAGTTTCAGGTGTGCCTCCCGATTATTTCAGCAAAAACGGGCAACTATGGGGTAATCCTGTTTATAACTGGAAATATCTTGAACAAAGCGGATTTACATGGTGGATTGAGCGTGTAATAGCAAACCTGAAATTGTTTGACATTATACGAATTGACCATTTTCGTGGATTAGTAGCATACTGGTCAGTTCCTTATGGACACAAAACGGCTAAAAAAGGCGAATGGGTATATGCTCCGGGGAAAAAACTTTTTGAAGCTTTGCAGAAAGAAATTGGAAAATTTCCTGTTATTGTAGAAGACCTTGGTTTTATTACTCAGGATGTAGAAGAACTTAGGGACAGTTTATGTTTTCCCGGCATGAAAATTCTACAATTTGCTTTCGATTCTATAGAAGAAAATAATTACTTGCCTCACACTTACCATGAAAATTGTATAGTTTATACAGGAACTCATGATAATAATACAACTGTTGGCTGGTATAAAAACATTTCTGCTGATGATAAAGAATTTGTGAAAAAGTATTGTGGCAGTCTTAGCGAAGGCATTGCCAAAACATTAATCATTATGGCTTGGGCATCAGTTGCCAATATAGCAGTTACTCCGTTACAAGATATTTTGGAACTTGGGGAAAAAGCCCGCATGAACACTCCCGGTACCCAGCAGGATAACTGGCTTTGGAAGTATAAGAAAGGCGACCTCACCGAAAAACATGCCGAGTGGCTTGCTAAACTTACAAAAAAATATCACCGTTGATAAAATATAAATCATGCGAATCAAGGGTTAAAATCTAAAAGTCCCGTAGGGACAATATATTGGTAGAAATAAATAACAGTTACCAACATAAATGCCGTAGGTATGATATATTTGAAATATTTCGTTCCTACGGAACTATTGATTTATATATGATTATCTTTTCTACCAATATGCCGTTCCTAACGGAACGAAAAAAAATTTAACCCTTGATTCGCATAAATCATTAATTTTGTCCACTTGAACAAAATGTTGAAAAAATAGCGTTAATTTTGTCCATTACACCTATTTTTGATAAAAATAATGTAATAACATTTCAAAAAAAGTAATTATAGTAAATTAATAATTTAAAAAATATTTTTTACCCCAATATACTTTTTATTACTCTCAATTTATGCGAATATCGTTGAATTTCTTTGTTAAAAATACCTTCGTGGTCAATTTTATCAATTCTGACTTTGCCTGATGAATGAATTATTGTGTTATTTGTTAAAATAATACCTACATGAATAATTTGACCTTCTTCATTATCAAAAAAAGCAAGGTCGCCGGGTTGCGATTCGTTTAAAAAAGTTATAGGTGTACCTTTTTCAACTTGTTTGCTGGCATCGCGTGGAATATTAATTCCTGCAATTTTATATGCTATTTGTGATAAACCGGAACAATCAATACCAAAAGGATTTTTACCGCCCCACAAATATGTACAATTTAAAAAACTATGAGCAATGTTACAAATATTTTCTCTTTTGTTTCTGCCGAGTTTAAGAGGTGTATTTGTTAAATTAAATTTTTTATTCCCGATAACAAAGCTTAAATCTTTTTTATTATACTTTGGCAAATTTGAACCTGCCGATAAAAGATATTTGCAATTATTATTATCGGTAGCATAAGAAATTAAATCGGGCAGTATAAAAGTTTTATCACTACATTTTAATTTTTTGAATTGTTTTTCGGTTAATTGAATTAAAGTTTTTTTATCAATCCAGCCCAAATAACCATCAGTTACGTTTTTAATACTTGCCCAGTTTCCTGCATATTTATAAATTTGAACAAGTTCGCCAAACAATACTTGAGTTAGCATTTCGCTTTTATCAGAAGGTTCAGGACGTAATGGAATTACACTTGTACAAGCAATAGCATATTTCATTTTACAATAAATTTTAAACCACGAAAATAAATAAATACATCGAAAAACTAATTTTTTATTGAAATTAATTGCTAATTTTTACCTTTGCATTAGAGAATTAATAATATCATGCGAAAAATTATCGGATTTTTTATTGACAATGCACGTAGAATTAGTATCTTATTTTTATTTTTAATTGCAATTTCGGTCATTGTTTTTTTTATTCCTAAAGAAATTCGTTATAAATTCGAATATCAAAAAGGAAAACCATGGTTACACGAAACTTTAATTGCTCCGTTTGATTTTCCAATAAATAAAACAGACAAGCAAATTCAATTCGAAAAAGACAGTTTACTAAAAAATTCTCCACAATATTTTATTCACAACAAGGAAATATTTTCGGCTAAAGTTGATGAGTTTAAAATAAATTTTTATGAAGTTTGGGACAGCACTTATAAAATTGATTCAACCGAGGTTTTAAAATTATTTACAAATGTCGAAAATCCTAAAAGTTTAATTTATTCATGGTGCAGTTCACTACTTTCAGATGTTTATAATAATCCCGGCATTATTGAAGTCCCCGATTCTGTAATTGAAACAATAATCAGTAATTCAATTATTTACGTTCAGAAAGCAAATGTTGAAGAGGAGTTTCAATTAAGCTCGTTTCGTAATCAAACTAATGCAATTGAGTATGTAAACAAACAAGTTAACGAGTTTATTATTAACAAATTCGACGACAGTAAAGTTATTTCACGATTATTTCAGGATTTATACATTTCAAAATATATAGTTCCAAATACTAACTTTGATAAAGAAACATATTTAAGTACTCAGGAACAGTTAATTAACAGCATCTCCTTAACGCATGGAATGATAAATGCTGGCGATAAAATTATAGTTTATGGTGAAATAGTTAATAACGAAAAATTTAATATTCTCGAATCATTACGAAGCGAATATGAGTTAACAACATACAACCCTGCTCTAATTATTGGACAAACAACAGCAGTATTTATCTGTATATTAATGATTTTTATGTTTTTGTTAAACTTCAGGAAAGATGTGTTAGAACATTTTACAAAAACAATGTTTATTTTAAGTCTTATTATTATTTTTGTTATTGTTGCGCGTCTAACTTTAAACTTTAATGTTTTAAGTGTATATTTAGTTCCATTTACTTTATTGCCAATTATTATACGTGCATTTTACGATTCAAGGCTTGCATTATTTATACATAATGTTACTATGCTCTTAATTGGCTTTTTTATGCCTAATAGTTTTGAATTTATTTTTCTTCAAATAATTGCAGGAATGGTTGCTATATTTTCACTTGCAAATGTTAAAAGGAGGGGGCAATTGTTTATGGCAGCTGTATTTATATTTTTATCATATTGCATTGTATATTTGGGGATTGCAGTTGTACAGGAGGGAAATTTTGAAAATATAAGACTGCGGAATCTTTCATGGTTTGTCGGCAATGGAATAATGATTTTAGCCGCTTACCCATTAATTTATATTTTCGAAAAAATATTCGGATTTTTGTCTGATGTTACATTAATGGAACTCGCCGATACAAATCAATCTTTACTTCGAAATTTAGCTGAAAAAGCTCCCGGAACATTTCAACATTCAATGCAAGTGGCAAATCTTGCCGAAGAAGTTATTTATAAGATTGGCGGAAATTCATTGCTTATCAGAGCCGGCGCATTATACCATGATATTGGAAAAATTAGTTTGCCACATTTTTTTATCGAAAATCAGAGCCCTGGCTTAAATCCCCATGACGAGATAGATTTAGAAAAAAGTGCCGAAATTATTACAGGGCATGTTCAATATGGTATCGAAACTGCCCGCAAGCATCAATTACCCGAACAGGTAATTGATTTTATCAGAAGTCATCATGGAAATACTAAAGTTCAATATTTTTATAAAAAATTTATTAAAAAATTTCCCAATTCTGAAATTGATTTACAAAAATTTACATACAAAGGACAGCCCCCTACAACTAAAGAAACTGCTGTACTTATGATGGCAGATGCAATAGAAGCATCAGCCCGAACATTAAAATCATATAGCGAGCAATCAATAAATGAATTAGTAGAAAGCATAATTAATTATCAAATGGCTGAAAAACAGTTTGATAATGCAGCTATTACACTTCGCGAAATATTTGAAGCTAAAGAAATCTTTAAAAAGAAATTGAAAAACATTTACCACTCACGAATTGAATACCCAAAATAATGAAAAAGCTCCAAATTCCAAATTCAAAGCTCCAAATTCCAAATTACGAACAATAATAACAATAGTCATACAATAGTTAATTCAATTGTCACACAATGGTTTTCTAACTGCATTACAAAGTTTTACAACTGTATGACCATGTATGATAATGAAACAATATAACAATTGAATGACCAAGTATGACTATTGTATGGCTATATCTGACAACTGTATGACTATTATAAAACAAAGAACATATTTAAAGTTCGGAGTGTTTTTTTATTTCTTAATTAGTCGTCCCTTAAAAAGTATTAAACGCATTAATTATCAAGTATTTAAGTTAATAATAATCCATTTT